>LZQN01000053.1_pt1 | contig 33308 bp, 44 predicted proteins | sample 768531 | NCBI WGS metagenome assembly LZQN01 (sample SAMN05207080, study PRJNA324506) | oil field metagenome | isolation source: sample BH-FW-7 from oil reservoir | place: India: Bombay High | collected 2015-12-02
GGTTTATTTCTGTAAATACTATTTCCCCATCTGTTTTTATAAATCCTTGAATATTGTAAGCTCCAATGAGATTTAATTTTTCTGAGAAATATTTGATATGTATGTCTTTTTTTATGTTTTCTATTTTTTCTCCGGTTAGCATATCTAAAATATATTTTATAGAGTTTAATCCTGCCTCTATTGTAAAAGTATGAGTACCTGCAAAACGAGGGTTTATTTCTGTAAATACTATTTCCCCATCTGTTTTTATAAATCCTTGAATATTGTAAGCTCCAATGAGATTTAATTTTTCTGAGAAATATTTGATATATTTTTTTATCTTTTGGGCTATATCATAAGATACAAATTCTACTTTTGTCGAAAGACCTCCTTTAGTTTCTATTCTTTTTCTAATTACAGCATCTATAAAAGAACCATTTAAATAATTTAGACAGTCAGCAGTAAATTCTTCTCCTGTAATATATTCTTGTATTAGGGGTGTAGAGAGCTTAGATAAATAAAATTTTAGTTCTTTTTCGTTTTCGATTTTAAATGTGTTAATTGAAGCTCTTCCTCCTATTCTTGGCTTTATAAATACTGGGAATGTTTTTATTTTTTCTTTTTCTTCAAAAACTTTAGGAGTAGGTATATTTTCTTTTTTGAAAAAATTAAATGTTTTTAATTTATCACTCGTTATATTTATAGCTTCTAAATTAGATAGTAAAAGAAAAGTCCCTATTTTTTTAAATTCATGAGCATGTTTTGCCAAGTTTAAGAAGATAAATCGATAATAGGAATAAATAAATCTATTTTTTCTTTTTTACAAATATCAAGTACTTTTTCTACAAAAGATTCATTTTTTGCTGGTGGAACTTTATAAAAACTATCTGCTAAGAATTTTCCAGGATTTAGTTCATCCATGTCAATAACAATAGTTTTAGTATTATATTTGTTTTGTTTTTTAAGTCCTTTGAGTATTGAAATAGTTGTTGCTGTTCCTGCCCCATCTATTAATAGTCTAAATTTTTTCATTTACTTGTCTCCATATGGGTTATTTTATTTTTTTACATCTTTCTAAAATTTTTACTATTTTTAAACCTTCATACCCATCAACTTCTGGAGTAGAATTGTTTTGTAAAGTAAAGACAATACTATCTATTTCTTTATATAAAGGCTCATAGTTTTCAATAGATATTGTTGTAATATTTCCTTTTGTATACTTAGGAAAAAATGGATCATCTAAAGATGAATCTACTTTCTATTCTGCTTTTCATATATTTTTAACTTTTCAACAGGATCTATGTCATTCCACCATAGCATTTTTTTATTTCCACCTATGATAGTTTTCCTTAATTTTAACTGGAGATATCCAACTAACGTGAACATGAGCAATAAAACCGCTATTATTTTTTAAAATTACATGAGCTATATCATCATAGTAAGGATGTATATGTTTTGAAGAAATAGACTTTATTTCAACAAAATCTATTTCTGGGAATAAGAAAGATATGATGGAAAAATCATGAACTGCTAAATCCCAAATTACGTTTACTCCTGTTTGAAGTAAACCTAAGTTAATTCTTTCTGAGTCAAAGTAATAAATTTCGCCAAGTTCACCTGATTGTATAATTTTTTTGATCTTTCTAACTACGGGATGAAACACAAAAGTATGGTCGACAAAGATTTTTAATTTTTTTCTTTCTGCGATTTCGATTAGTTCTTCGGCTTCTTTTGACGTGCGGGTGAATGGTTTTTCTACTAAGATATTTTTGTCTGCTAAGAGTGCTTCTTTAGCTATTTTGTAATGTGTTTCCGGAGGAGTTGATATCGCAATCAAGTCTATATCTTTTTGAGTATTTCTTTATAATTAGTAGATGATATTGATATGTTTTATATTTAGTTTTAAAGAAGCTATTCTTGAATGATTTAAATCACAAATAGCTTCAACCTGTACCTCTGGATGATGGTAGAAATTTCTTAAAAGATTAGGTCCCCAATATCCTAATCCTATGATAGCTACTTTTATAGGTTTGTTTTTTGTTTTTACCATTTTTTTATCCTATAAAATTATAGTTTTAAAAAATTTTAATTGTTAATATAATATTAATTCTAACCCTAACAATGATAATAGATAATGTTTTTATTTTTTAGATGTAAAATTATAATTTTATTTAACAGTTAAAATCAACTTTTAATTCCAAATCTTAACCTCCAGACCATAATAGCTGCTTCTAAAGCTATTTTCCTGCTCATTTTAGAAGAACCATGTTCTCGCTCATAGAAAATAATGGGAATTTCGGTTGTTTTTAAACCAGCCTGGTGTATTTTGTAAACCATTTCAATTTGAAAGGCATAACCATTGGATTTTATGTTTTCTAAGTTTATGGTTTCCAGAGCTTTTCTGGAGTAAGCCCTATAGCCACTGGTGACATCAGAGTATTTTTTCATACCCAGAATAGTAGTAGCATACCAGTTGGCAAACTTAGAAAGTAATAATCTTTTGAAATCCCAGCCAACAACACTAATTGTCCCCTGGAGGTAGCGGGAACCTACTACCAGGTCAAAGCCCTTTTCTATCTTTTCCATAAACCTGGGGATGTCTTTAGGATCGTGGGAAAAATCTGCATCCATTTCCATAAAACAATCATATCCTTTTTTAATCCCCATTGAAATCCTGTGATATAGGCTGTACCCAATCCCAGCTTAGCTGGACGCTCAATTAAGAAAACTCTGGATTCTTGGGCTTGAATCTTTTTAACTATCTGGGCGGTGTTATCTGGAGAATTGTCATCTACCACCAGAATATCCAGAGAAGTTTGCTGCAATAAATTGTTTAATATCTTTTCAATATTTTCTTTTTCATTGTAAGTGGGAAGTACTAACAGGGTTTTCATAACCTATTTTTTTCTATAAAGGCTAAAAAACTTTGCTGACTTTTGCTCCAAGAAAAGTTTTTTGCCCAGCTTAGAGCATTTTGAGAAATTTGTTTGTATTTATCTCTATCACTCCATATCTCTTTAATTGTGGCAGCCATTTCCTTATAATTATTTACTAGATACCCTGTTCTACCGTGCTTAATACTATCTGTGAGCCCAGGGACTTTATAGCCTATAGCAGGAGTACCCATAGAATTGGCCTGGATAACCACTTGTCCCCAACCTTCTCTTATACTGGGCACTAATAAAAAATGGGCTTCTTTAAGTAAAGAAAATTTTTTTTCTTCACTAACATAACCCCAAAATTTTATCTCAGGACAGGCATATTTTTGTTGTAATTTCTTTAATAAAGGTCCCTTGCCCATTATCCAGAGGTTTGTTTCAGGAAATGTTTTCTGTACCTCTTTAAAAGCCTTAAGGGCATCTTCTGGGTTTTTGGTCTTTTTTAACCTGCCTAAATACACCAATTTAAGGTCTTTAGGCTTTGGGGGAATATGGTCTAAAGGTTTTTTTTCTAATCCATTAGGTATAATGGTTAAGTGATGAAAACCAAGTTTTTTTAAATCTTCTTTAGTTGATTGAGAGACTGTTATAGTTGGTCTTTTTTTGTAACATCGCAAGAGCATCTTTTCCAACTGGTCTTAATAGATAGCCCGGGGGACCTAGTTCTAAGTTCCAAAACTCATTATATAATTGGTGTACCAGAACAAATACTTTATGTTTTTTCAGTAAAAAAGTAAAAAATCCCACACCATTAAATTCATCAATGACTATAGCTTTAGTCTTTTTTAGAGCATACAAAAAACCCCAGAAGTGAGTGGTTAGTTCATTTCCTTTTCTTATAAAGCAAATACCCTCTATTTCTTCTTTTTCCTTAAGATTTTTGGTCTTAGCACTAAACCATTCTACTTTAAAGCCATTTTCTCGCAAATACCTGGCCATTTGATAGGTATAATTTTCTGCTCCTCCCTTTTGAGGGTTTTTTATGCACCTTCTATTTAAAATAAGAATAGTTTTTTTTAAAATTAAGCTAGATACAGAGTTGTTATCCATATTAACCACATTATAAATATTTTTATAAAACTAAAAGCAAATTTTTTATATTGAAATTTATTATTTTCACAACATTTAGAAATGGAAGTAATAGTAAAATATATAAAAAAGAGAAATGATAAAATGCTTACTAAGGCCAAAAAGCTATTGGGAGCCAGGTCTGTGCTCATGATTTTTTTCATTTCCTCATAGGTTTCTTCATAGCTTTTTTTATAACCGTCTGCTAGTAATTTTTGGGTTCTAAGGTTAGCTATTTTATCTTCTAGAAAAGCAAGTTCCCTTTTATAGGGAGTAGAAAAGTGTCTTATGCCATAGATAGTGCTTCTGAGTATCTCATAAGCATATAATTCTAGTTCTTGATGAGTTTTTGCCAGTTCTAAAATATTCTGTATGGCTTTTTTTTCAAGAGGAGAAAAGGGAAGGTGAAGATAAATAATCCTGGCATAGGTGTCTATTTTCTCCTTTGGGGATTTTATAGAAGAAGCAGAGTGATAGAGATAAATCTGTTTTCCCAGAATAAAGACAAAAATTATTATTAAACTAAGGATGGAACTAATTATTATTTTCTTCATAAAGATAAAAATCTCTTACCTGATTGTTTTTTTCAATTAACATTGATTGTAATAAGTATTTTGGGTATAGGGATTTAAATGTATGGTTAAAACCTCATCTCTGTTTTCAAATTTTACGGTTTGAGTTATTTCCTTTCCAGAGGGGTTTTGCCTGGAAACATCCTGGGCAAGAAAACTAAAAAAACTAGAATATTTGTGACATAATGCTCTAGAAAAGACATCATCGGTTTTATTGATAAGACAAACACCTGGATGAATAAATTTATTGGCTTGTTTTCTTCGATGCTCATTAAAGGAAATGATTTGAGAAGTGGTCAGCTGGTTTTCTTTGGGTAAAAGTAAAAAATCCAGGGCTGAATAATAGGAATGAAGATAAGGAGATAATAGCGGATTGTTTTCAATGGGAGAAGAAGTATACACCCTTAGTTTGTACATGTAGCATTGAGCCGGGCTAGATTGAATACACTATCTTTATCGTGTACCTCAGGGTAAGCCTGTTTATAGATAGCAGGATTACATCCATTGGTGATCTCCCATTTCTCACTACCGATTACCGGTGCACTAATTAGGCAAATGTCATCTCTAAATTTTTCAATATTTTTTTGATACCAGCCTTGAAAAACATCATTGTCTCCAGAATAGACAATAATAGATTTTACTGGTTTTATAAAGAGAGAATCAATAGTTTTGTATTTAGCTACTTCATTGCTATCATAATTATTCAGGAAGAGATTGTTGGGGATATAGATTAGGGGAAAAAGTAAAAGAAAATATTTAACTTTTTTTTTAGCTTGTTTTCTATATAGAAAAATCCCAAATGCGCATATAAGGGCAAAAAATAAAAGGGCAGGTAGAAAGTACTGGTGTTCAACTATGTAAGAAGTATGCAAGGTTATTTCTGAACTGGCAAAGGTAAGATAGGCTAAAATAAAACAATAGGTTATAAAGGAGGATATAAGGTAAAAACCTTTAGTGCGTAAGTTTTTGTGGCTAAAAAGAAAAATAAGTCCCAGAAGAAAAAAGACAAAAGCATAAATATGGAATTGACTTTTTAAGAGTAAAAAAGAATTTTTTAAGGCATTACTCAGCTTATCTATATCTATAAAAACCAGAGATTTGACTAATTCTGGAGAGGAGCCTTTTTGATAAGTTTTTCTAAGTAAAGTATAAATGAGGCCAGAAAAATTAGGCGAAGGAGAAAGATTTATTAGAGTTGGTTTTAAAGAACGGATTAGAATATAAAGAGTAGAGGTTGCTCCTAGGCAGCAGAGGAGTAAACTTGGTAAGATATTTTTTATTACTTGTTTAAAGTGTAAGGCCAGAGGTATTAATAGGGGAATAAACATTAAAAAGACTAGATGGTGTAAGCTAAAAGACAGGCCAAAAAGAAAAGAGATAAGTAATTGATTTTTTAAGCTGTATTCTTCTAAAGTTTTTAATCCAAGGTAAAAGAGAAGTAGAATAACTAAAGTGTTTAAAGAATAAAATTTAGCCAGCAGGGATTGCCCTACAAAGGAATAGGAAGTTAAGAGTAAAAGAGCGGTAAAAAGACCAGTAACAAAGGAATAGTGTTTTTTTAAATAAGAAAAGATTAGGGTAAGGATAATTGCACTGGGTAAAGAAGATAATAGTACCACTTTTAAGGGGATATTTCCCAGAGGTAAAAAAGTAAAAAGCTTTCCCAGAAGTAGATAGAGAGGATAGCCAGAAGGATGGGCAATACCCAACCCAAAACTGGCTCCAATAAGCTCACCACCATCTCCGGTGGTAAGAGTTTTGGCCTGTAAAATAAAAAAGATAAGGAAAAATAGGCTAAAAAAAAAGATTTCTGTTGGGAAGAATGGTAAGGCTTTTTTTCATTTAGTTTGAGAATAAAAAAGCAGGTAAGGTATTTCTTACCTGCTTTTTTAAAGATTTAAACTGTTATTTTACAATTAGTCGATGGTCCAGGTAGAGGCGTCAGCTCCACCAGCAGTAGAGTCATAGGTTACATATTCGCCATAAACTGTATTGGTTATGGAGTAAGAATATCCATCAACATCGGCACCATAACCTGTTACTTGGTTATTGTCAGAAAGGCTAAAGGTATCTGTGCTACTATAGCTACATTACCACTGATACTACCTGGATAACTACCATAATCAGCATAATAGGCTTCGATTTCAGTAGCCAGGTTTTTGGCATCAGATACAGCAGTAGATCTGGCTGCCCTTTCTTTGTACTTGTTAAATTGTGGGATAGCAATAGCAGCCAGAATACCAATGATGGCTACTACGATTAAAAGTTCGATCAGGGTAAAACCTTTTTCTTTGTTCATAAAAAGCCTCCTTAAAATTTTTTATCTTTTTTATATATACTCTCAAGGAGTATGCCAAATTAAACCCCAGTTAATTAAATGAGTTATTTTTATTCCTTTTCCTTTTAATGACAATTTTTGTCAGTTGGTGGACAAAAATTGTCCCTGATTTTTAAAGAACCTTTTTGTAAGTTATTTATGGAGACCTCTCTTAAAGAAAAAAGGTATTTTTGTCAATTGATATATTTTTATAGGTGTAATCTTTTTCAGGCATTGTAAATTATAAGCACAGCTAATAGAGCCGTGTAAGGAGCAAGGGCGGCAGCTAACTGCTTCCTGGATTAATGTAACTTTGTTTCCATAGGGGAAAAAACCCCAGGCAGAATCGCTTGGGCCAAAGAGCGTTATAATGTGTTTGTCTAGTCCCCAGGCCAGATGCAAAGGACCAGAATCTGTACTTACCACTACTTTGGCCAGTTTTAAAAGGGCCAGAGTTTGCCTTAAGTTGCTTTTATTGGTTAAATCATTTTTAGTGTTTACCAAAGAATAAGCAGAGCGTCCCAGAATGATAAAGGGAATATTGGCCTGTTCTAACAGGGCAATGTACTTTTGCCAGTAATCTCCAGGCCAGGTCTTGGTAGGATAAGAAGCATAAGGGTGAATGGCCACAAAAGGAGAAGGGATATTTAAGGAGGTTAAAAGTTTTTTAGCTTCTTCTATTTCTTCGGGATGTAAAAAAAATTGAGGCCTTAAGGCCCTGGCTGGAGGCAGGTTGTCTAAGGAATAATAGGCCAGGCCATAGCGTTGAGGCACAGATAGTTTTAACTTAGGTGTTTTAAATTTTCCTTTAGAAAGGAGATAGAGCCTTCTGGCTACAGATAGTTTTGCATAACTTTTGTGAGGTTTTCGAGTAAAAAGTTTAATTAAAAAGGAGCGCAAGTTTTGGTGCAAATAGGTTTTATTGCAATCTTTGTGGCTTAGAATATCCCAGGGAAAAGGCCTTTAGTTTGAAAAAAGAGGAGCTTCCCTGGCTTTGTAGCAAGTGTCAGGGAGTAATCAGGCCAGATGTGGTCTTTTTTGGGGAAGCTATTCCCACAAAGGCCTTGTATTTGAGCCAGGATTTAAGTAGGAAAGCAGACCTAATGCTGGTTATAGGTACTTCCGGAGAGGTGGCTCCAGCCAACACCCTTCCTTCTATGGTCAAGGCCAGAGGAGGTAAGGTGATAGAGATAAACCTGGGGCCTAGTGCCTATGAAGGCGTTTCAGATTTGAAAATAGCAAGGGGAGCTGAAGAGGTTTTACCTCAAATAGTGAGTTTTTTAGAAGAAGAGAAATAAAGGAGAAAAGCAATGGATTTTTTAGGGACTAATCCTGCCTGGGCTCTGGTGTTAAAGGCTACTCTGGCCGTAAAAGTGGTTTTGGTGGTTTTACTTTGTATGTCCATTTATTCCTGGGCTATTATTTTTTTCAAGTTCTTAACCTTTTTAAAGGCCAGAAGGGATGTTCACTTGCTGCGTAGATTAACAGAAGAAAGCAGTAACCTGGGCTCTTTAAAAAATGTGTTAGAAACCCATAGTTCCAGGGTGGGTAGCGCCATGCTCCAAAAAGCCCTTTTTGAATTAAAGCGAATTGGCCAGTTAAATGCTTCTGAACAGGAGAAAAAAGAAATCATTAAAGAAAATCTGCAAAGGTCTTTACTCAACTCCAGGACAGAGATTTTTTTGAGCCTAAAAAAGAGCTTGGCTTTTCTGGCCACCTGCTCCAATTCTGCTCCTTTTATTGGGCTTTTTGGTACAGTGTGGGGCATTATGCATTCCTTTCATGCCATTGGCTTGCAGAAAAGCGCTTCCCTGTCCACAGTAGCACCAGGTATTTCGGAGGCCCTGATTGCCACTGCCATTGGGTTAGCTGTAGCTATTCCTGCTACCATGGCTTACAACTACTTTATAACCAAATTGCAGGATGTGGATAAGGATCTGGATATCCTGGCCAATGTCTTTTTGAATCTTTTGGAAAGGAACTTAAGCTTGCTTAAACAAGGAGAAAAATAGTGAAAACTTCCCCAAATGATTCTTTGCTTTCAGAAATCAATGTTACTCCTTTTGTGGATGTAATGTTGGTTTTGTTAATTATTTTTATGGTTACAGCTCCCATGCTAACGCAAGGGGTAGAGGTGGACTTGCCCAAGGCCGAAACTGTAACCACTTTGCCTGAAGATGCAGAAAACATGCTCATAACCCTTAAAAAAGATGGCTCCATATATGTAGATACTTATAAAGTAAGTGCTGAAGAATTGGAAAACTTTTTAAAAAAGAATTTTAAAAATAAAGAGATGGTTTTTTTAAAGGCAGATAGAGATGTAAACTATGGAGAAGTAATTAAGGTAATGAGTAAGGTGAAAGGAGCAGGAATAGAAAAATTGGGAGTTATTGTGGAAGAGGAAGAACAAGATTAGATGAAAGTTGTTGGTTTTATTTTTTCTTTATTTTTTCACTTGTTTTTGGTCTATATCTTTGTTTACCAGATTCAGAATAATATAGACTATAAAAGACCAGCTAAAATCAGATATGAGCTAAATTTAGTTACCTTAAAGAAAAAAAAGGCCAAAACCTATTCCTATAAAAAAGCTAAAATAAAGATTAAAACCGGACAAAAGATTGCCACTATTGGCGGAAGCAAGCAAAAGGTTAAACTGAGTAAAAAACAAATAGAAGCACTAAAAAGAAAGCAGGCTCAAGAAGAATATAAAAAAACTCTATCTACTTTAAAGAAAAGAAAATAAACTAAAAAGCAAAGAAGAAAAAGGAGAATTGGTTTCTGCTTTAAAGGAGATACAGGGAGAGGTAAAAGAAGATAAAGAAGGCAGTGCGGGAGTAGAAATTGAAGAATTTTACCAGGGGATAGTAGAAAGTAAAATTAAGGCAAATTTTCGTTATCCCAATTTTAAATTTGGTAAACTTTTGATTTGTTTTATTAGCATAAAGATAAATGAAAGGGGTGAAATTTTAGAGTATCACCTAAAAAAGAGTTCTGGAGATGAAGTCTATGATAGTTTGGCCTTAAGGGCTATTTTAGATACCAAAGTTTTGCCTTTGCCTCCACCAGGTATTCGAGAAAAGATTTTAAGAGAAGGTATTGAGATTGAATTTAATTCTCAGGAATTAGAGGGAAGTAAATGATAAAAAAGATAGTTTTTATTTTGTTAGCTGGTATTTTTTTTAATTTTCAATCTCTTTTGGCCCTGACCATAAATATTTACGGACCAGGGGACAAAAAGATAAATTTGTTTATAGCCAAGCCTTTTGTGGCAGAGCAATTCCGGGTGGATGATAAATTGGTTTCTACCTTAAAGGATAAACTGGGCTTATTACCTTTTTTAAGAATTATTCCAGCAGAAGATGTATTAAATAAAGGAGAGATAAAAGGGCCTGGTCTGGTTGATATTGATTTTAGAAAGTTTCTTTTGTCCAGGGTAGATGTTTTACTGACCATTAATTTAAAGCCAGGTTCTAATTGGGGAGAGATAGAGCTTAGGGCCTTTGATGTGTTGAGACAGCAGTTAATAGTAGGTAAAGCCTATGATTTGCAAAGTGAAGCCCAGCTTCCTTTGGCTTTGCGCAGTTTTTGTGGTGCTCTTTTACAGCAGTTTACAGGCAGGGATTCTTTATTTTCTGAGCCCATAGTTTTTGTGCACAAGCAAAGGCAAAAACAGGCTTTATACGAGATTTATGCTGATGGTTATGGTTTAAAAAAGTTGCTGGAGGTAGATGGCATTATTGCCAGTCCGGCCTGGGATTTTAGGGGAGAGAAGATTGTTTTTACTCTGATTGAGCACGGAAGGCATTTTTTAGGGCTCTGGGATAAGCAAAGTAATAAATTGGAAAAGCATCTGTTACCTGGCAATAGTATTATTTCTCCCATATTTACTCCAGAGGGAGAGATTGTGGTCAGTCTGGATGTAAAAGGCAATCCAGATATTTATCTTCTGAGCAAGGATTTTAAGATAAAAAAGACCTTGATTTCACATTGGGCTATTGACATTTCTCCCTTTTTTGCCCGTAATGGAGAAAAAATGGTGTTTACCTCGGCCAGATTAGGCAATCCCCATATTTTTGTTTGGCTTAAAAAGGAAAACAGGATTAGAAGGGTAAGTTATGAAGGCAAATACAATACCAGCGCAGTGTTAAGCCTGATGGCAGGCTGGTGGTTTTTTCCAGATTACTTGCTGAAGGGCACCGTATCTTTGTGCACGATCTGGAAAGTGGACAGGAAAAACAGATAAGTTTTGGTCCTGGAAATGATGAAGAGCCTTTTATTGCTTCAGATGGCTATTTTGTCCTTTTTAGTTCCAATCGAAGTGGTAAGTACAAACTCTATCTTACCACCATAAATGGAGATGGCCCTTATCTGGTAGATACGCAGGAGTTAAATGCCTATTCTCCTGCCTGGGTGCATAAATTGGAGTAAATAATCTTTGATTTTTGAAGGAGGAAGATTTTATGAAGATTAAAGTATTGGTGGTAGTTGGTTTGTTTTTAGGTGTGCTTACTGTGGGTTGTGCCAAGAAAAAAGTAGTTGTTCCTGCCACTACTGGAGATACTTCTGTAAGCGAGCAGACTCAAGGAAGTGAAATTAAAGGCTTGAAAGAGCTTCAGGAAAAAAGAGCCAGGGAATTACAGGAGTTAAAGGAAAAGGAACTAAAGGAAAAACAGGCTAAGGAAGCTTCTAAAGAAGAGGCCCTGAAGATTATAGGTGAAAGAATTTTCTTTGATTTTGACTCTTACGAACTAAAACCAGAGGCCAGACAGGTTTTGCAAAAAAAGGCAGAAGTGTTAAAGGCCCATCCTGACTTGATGTTGATTATAGAAGGACACTGTGATGAAAGGGGCACAGAAGAGTATAACCTGGCTCTGGGTGAAAAAAGGGCCCGTGCTGCCTATGAGTTTTTGATTCTTTTGGGAGTAGAAGCCAATAGAATGCAAATTGTAAGCTATGGAGAAGAATATCCCCTGGATCCTGGCCACAATGAAACTGCCTGGGCCAAAAATAGAAGGGATGAGTTTAAGATTGTAAAAAAATAAGGAGAGTGAAGTTAAATGGAGACCTTAGAAGCCATCTTTAGCCGAAGAAGTATTCGCAAGTTTAAACCAGACCCTATTCCCAGGGAGATGCTGGAAACGGTTTTACGCGCTGCCATGGCTGCACCTTCAGCTGGCAATGCTCAACCCTGGCACTTTATTGTGGTGGATAGTAAAGAGATCTTGGAACAAATTCCTAAGTTAAATCCCTATGCTAAAATGGCAGTAGAAGCTCCTCTGGGCATTTTGGTTTGTGCTGAATTAAAGCTGGAAAAGTTTCCAGGTTTCTGGGTGCAAGACCTTTCTGCTGCTGTGGAAAACCTTTTGTTAGCTGCGCATGACCTGGGCCTGGGCGCTGTTTGGACTGGTATTTATCCAGTAGAGGAAAGGGTTAAAGGTTTTCAGCGCTTATTTAAACTCCCTGAAGAGGTCGTCCCTCTGGCTTTTATCCCTCTGGGGTTTCCCAACCAGGAATACAGTAAGGTGGATAGGTTTAAGAAGGAAAGGATTCACTACAATACCTGGGACGAAGGGTATTAAGATTATTAGCTTAAAAGAAACAAACTGGTGGCCATCACTCCCATGCCAGCTATAAGGGAGTAGATGGCCACATGATGCTCACCAAATTCTTCTGCTGTGGGCAGAAGCTCATCTAAAGAAATAAAGACCATAATTCCAGCCACAAAGGAAAAAGATACCCCTAGCATAAGTGGTCCCAGTAAGGAGCGGAGAAAGAAAAATCCCACCAGAGCTCCTATGGGTTCTGCCAGTCCAGAAGCAAAGGAAAGCCAAAAGGCCTTTTTACGGCTTTGGGTGGCTGCAAAAAGAGGGGTGGAAATGGCAATGCCTTCGGGAATGTTGTGCAGGGCAATGGCCACAGCTACGGGCAGGGCCAGTTCCAGGGAACTAAGGCCACTCATAAAAGTGGCCAGACCTTCGGGAAAATTGTGTATACCTATGGCCAGGGCTGTGATTAGACCTGTTTTTTTGAGTTTTTCTGCAGAAGGAAAGGAATGTTTTTTTATTAACCTGGTCTCATGTGGGTTCTCATAAGAGGGAACGAGAAAGTCAATGGCAGCTACGCAAAAAATCCCAGCAAAAAAACAGATAATAGCCAGACTGTCGCCTTGACTTATAGTGGTTGCCTTCCTAACATATTCTTTTCCTAAAGGTAAAAGTTCCACAAAGGAAATGTAAAGCATTACTCCTGCTGAAAACCCTAAAGAACCAGCCAAGAATTTGGGATTGGATTTAGTTTTTACTAGAGAAAGGAGAGAGCCTATGCCAGTGGCCATACCAGCAAGCAAGGTTAAAAGAAAAGCAGACCAGAAATTAGCAGGCATGCCTTATTTGTCCAGGAAAACATTTTTAAAGTCAATTGTTTTCTTTGCTCTTTTGTTTTTTAACCTAACTTCCTTTAGTTTAGCTAATTCTAAAGTTGTGGTTTTTACTTCCATTTTGCCTCAGGCCTATTTCTTAGAGAAATTAGGAGGAGATTTTTGGGAAGTTCAAACCATGCTTCCTGAGGGAGCAGACCCTCATACCTATGAGCCCAAGCCTGCTGACTTGCGGAAATTAAGCAAAGCCCAGGTTTATTTTTCCTGGAATTTGCCTTTTGAGCAGGTGTGGTTAAAGCGCTTTCAGGGGCTTAATCCTGATCTAAAAATTGTAAATTGTGCTCAGGGAATAAAATATCTCCAGTTTCAAAAGACCAGTGAATTTTTGTTGGCAGAGCAAGAACCCAGGGAGGAAGGACATTTTTTAGACCCTCATATCTGGCTTTCCCCTGCAAATTGTTTGCAAGTGGTAAAAAATATATATGAGTTTTGTTTAACCAACTGGCCAGAGCAAAAAGAGCGTTTTCAGGCTAATTACTTAGCTTTGGAAAAAGAAATAAAAGAAGTGGATGCACAGATTAGAAAACTTTTAGCACCCTGTAAAAAAAAGGTTTTTCTGGTGTTTCACCCTTCCTGGGGTTATTTTGCCAATACCTATGGCTTTAAACAGGTAAGTGTGGAAGTAGAAGGAAGAGAGCCCACTCCTAGAGAGCTTATGCATATGCTAGATACTATAAACCAATTTAAGTTAAAGAGCATTTTTATTCAGCCTCAATTTAATCCCAGAGAAGTGCAATTTTTAGTGCAGAAGGCTAAGCTGCAACTGGAAGTGGTGGACCCTTTGGCCAAGGACTGGAAGGCAAATTTGCTGAAAATGGCCCAGAAAATAAGGGGGCAGTGTGCAGAAGATAGCAATTAGTTTAAAAAATGTTAGTTTTGGCTATAGCAAAACCAGGGTCTTAGATAGGGTTAACTTAAGCATTCCTCAGGGAGAATTCTGGGCTCTTATTGGCCCTAATGGGGGAGGAAAAACCACTTTATTAAAACTTATTTTAGGATTGTTAAAGCCCTGGGAAGGTGAGATAAAGGTTTTTGGAAAACCAGCTAAGGAGATAGCCACCAAAATAGGCTATGTCCCTCAGCAGGTTAGAAAAAATATGCTTTTGCCTCTTACTGTGTTTGAACTGGTCAGTATGGGAGTGCGTTCTCAGAAAAGAGGCTTTTTTTACGCTTCCAAAACTAAAGAGCAGGTACAAGAGGCCCTGGAAAAGGTGGGAATTTCTTCTCTGGCCTCTAAGAGTATTCTTGATATTTCAGGAGGGCAGTTTCAAAGGGCACTGGTGGCAAGGGCGCTGGTGGGTAAACCAGAGATTTTGATTTTTGACGAGCCCACTGCCAATGTGGACCCTGAAGGAAAGGTGTGCCTTTATGAACTCTTAAGTTCTTTAAAAGGAGAAATGACAGTAGTGGTGGTAACCCACGACTTGGTGATTGCTTCAGCCAGCATTGATGGCCTGGCAGTGGTCAACAGGCAGGTGCGAGTAAGTAGAGAAAAAGAGCTTTCTTCTCAACTCCTGTCCCTTATCTATGGCAAACATACCCATGCCTGTGCTGTGGACGGGTTTATTCAAGAGATACCCAAGTACTTTGCTTCCAAGGTGAAATAAAATGGAAATTTTTCAATTTAGCTTTATGCAACACGCCTTTGTGGCTGCATTGCTTTTGAGTATTGCCTGTGGTTTTATTGGGCCTTTGGTGGTAATTAACAGGCAGGTTTTCTTGGCTGGAGGCATGGCTCATGCTGCCTTTGGAGGCGTGGGATTGGCCTTTTTTTTCTCCTTGCCTGTTTTACCCACTGTGTTTGTCTATACCTTTTTCCTTAGCCTTGTTTTTGGTCTGCTGGTAGTGAACCAAAGGGAGCTTTCTGAGACCATTGTGGGCATTATTTGGGCTGGAGGCATGGCTTTAGGGATTATTTTACTGGACTTAACCCCTGGGTATAAAACTGAGCTTACCAGTTATCTTTTTGGCAGTATTCTTACCTTAAGCAAGTCTGATTTAAGTTTGGCCTGTGTTTTGGACTTTCTTCTGGTTGGCACTATCTGGTGGAAGTACAAAGAATTTGTGACCATAAGTTTTGATAGTGAATACGCTAAAACTTTAGGCATTAAAGTAAATAACTGTTTTTTAATTTTAATTGTTTTGGCTGGATTTAGCGTGGTAATACTTATGCAACTGGTAGGTATTGTTTTGCTTATCTCCTTATTGACCATACCTGTATACCTGGCCAAACCCAAAAGTGATACTTTGTACAAAATGATTTTCAAATCAACGCTTTGGAGTTTGTTTTTTAGCTATACAGGGTTATTTTTAAGTTTTTACTTTAACTTAAATAGTGGAGCTGCGATTATTTCTGTGGCAATATTTTCTTTTCTTCTGGTAAATTTAAAAAGAATGCTATTGAATAAAGAATCTAAAACTGTTTTTGTTGATGGCCAATTGTAAGTGGGGTTGAATTAATTCTATGTGGTTTTGAATAAAGGGAATAAAAGTAAGCTTAAATTTTTTAATTTTTATTTTTAACTTCTTTAATTCCTGCAATATCTCTTTATTTTTAATCAGATTGCCCAAAATAAGTCTTAAGGAAATGATGGCCTCTTTTCTGGAAACAGTGGGAGAGATATAGTTTATTTTTTCTTCCAAAGAAAAGGGGTTATTGGTTCGAAGCAGGGGAGAAAGGGAAAGGGCAGTAGCAAATTTGATAAAGTAATCTGGCCTTACTGCAAAGGCAGGTATACTTAGAACCAGATTATCTGCTTTAACCAGGTATAGGGAGTGTAAATGCCTTTCTAAGGCGCTATCTTCTTCAGCAAAGTCTATTTCAAACTGCCAGAAGGGTAAGTAGAGGTCATCTGGAGTTGAAAAGAGCAGGTAAGGATTTATGATTTCTAATTTTTCTGTTTCAAAGTAATAGAGGTTGGAGCAGTTTTTACAGATAAGTAAGAGGTCTTTGTTTTGGCCTTCCAGGGTATCGCCACACTTGGGACAAAGAGCTGGCAAGATATTTAGCTGCCAGTTTTCCTGCTGGTGAAAAACAAGTTCTGCTGGGTTTAAAACCGGGCTAAGGGTCTTTGGGCCAGGGCATCAAAGTAATAGCCTTTTTGGGGTAAAAGGGGTAGATAGATATAGCTTAAATTTTCTCCTATAAAGTCTTGATAGTAGATAGTTCCTCGTACTTTGCTGTTAGCCAATCTGTTTTTTATTTTGGCCAGAGCCTGTTTAAAAGAGAGTTCTTCCTGGATCAGGTTTAAATTCTGGGAATAGACCATTTGTAGGGGCATGGCCTGGGCTCTTAGGCCCAGGGAAAGGGGGAAGTGGAGCTTTTCCAGCCCCAGAATGGTGGAATCTATCCAGAGGGGAATAAGGTCATGGGTTGTGGTAAAAAAAGAGGACCTTTGACCCGAAGGTAGGGTACATACAGGCATTCTTCCTGATTGTATTTAGGCGGGAGAAAATAGCGAAGGTATTTTTCGCCTACTAAAAGGGATTTAACCCGGCAATAGGGACAATATAAAATGCGCTCCCCTTCTTCAAAGGTAAAGGGAGCGCCACATTGAGAGCAGGAATAGTGAACTTGAAAATTCATGCCCTAGCTTAGCTTTTCTCCACATTGGTTACAAAATAAAGAGTCAGGCAGATTTTCAAAGCCACATTGGCTGCATTTTTTGGGTTGGGGTTTGTTTTCAGTGGGAGTGCCGCAGTTGGGGCAAAATTTAGCCTTTGGAGAGAGGTTTTTCCCACACTTCTGGCACTGCTTTAAAACCAGAATTTGATGGCCGCAATAGGGACAAAATCTAGAGTTTTCAGGTACTACCTGGCCACAGTCAGGACACCTGCTGCGAATCTTTTCTTGAGGAGTGTTTTGAAAGGCATCCTTTAGCATGTAGGGAAACATAAAGCCCATGCCCATATTAAAGCCAGCTCCTCCCTGACCAGGATTGGCTGCTGCCTTTTCCAGGGCCATAGCTGCCTTTAGCTGGGTCAATTTGCCCAGGTCCTTAAATACCTCTACCCTGCTTCTGTCATCAATAGCCTTTTGCACTTCTTCAGGAGGAGTAATGGCGTTGATGTACAGGCTACTTAGCCCCAGGCCAAATTTTCTTAAATCTTGCGAGACGATTTGTTGGAGTTCTTGAGAAAATTGTTTGTAGTTGCCTGGAAGGTTAAAAAGGGTGTCCACCTTTTCTCCCAGATAGTCATTTAACCTGGAAACCACAATCTGGCTCAAATATTCTTCAATATCTTCTATGGTAAAGGAAGCCTTGGTACCCACCAGGGAATTTACAAAAAGAGCAGGTTGAATGATTCTAATGTCCAGCCTGCCAAAGGCCCTTAATCTAACCAGCCCCAATTCTTTGTCTTTAAAGGCCACCGGGTCTTTGGTACCCCACTTTAAGTTGGGGAAAACTTTCATGTTTAAAAAATAAACTTCTGCCCTTAAGGGACTGGTAAAACCCCAGGGTACACTTAATAACTTGGTCAAAATGGGGATGTTGGCAGTGGTAAGGGTATGTCTGCCCACCCCAAAGGCATCTACTGCCTGTCCCTGGTAATAAAATACAGCAGCCTGACTGTTTCTAACGATAAGCTGGGCACCCCATTTGATTTCAGCTGAACCTTCTTGAGGGATGCGATGGGCCAGTTCTGTGCCTTTATTGTCAAACCATTCAATAACTTCCAAAAAAACTAGGTTGTTAGTTCCCATTTAGCTTTCTCCTTTTAATGGGCCTTTAATAGGTTTTGAGCTATAGTTAAATCCAGAGGTGGAAGGTGAGTAAGTTGCTCCAGAGAAAAGTGTTGATAAAATCCTTCTCCTAACACAGGTTTGGGCCAGGGATTTTTATAAATTATTCCCAGTCCCCACTTTTGAGCAGGGTCCAGGGCTATTTTTAAGGCCTGTTCAAAGTCTTGCGGGTCGTGAGAAAGGAAAAATGTTTCTTTTTTCAAGGTCTCAAGGCTGGGTTTGAGCCAGCTAATACAGGGTTGTAAAATGTCCACATAAGCCAGCCCAGGATAATTGATGGCCTCTTTGATAACTTCCTTTAGATGTTCTATTTCCAGAGCTGAGCATCTGGCCACAAAGCCAGTTCCCTGAATAAGAGCCAGGGCTAAGGGGTTTAAAGGCTCATCTTCCACACCCCTGGGGTTTAAAGCCCTCTTTTCTCCTTTAGGAGTAGTGGGAGAGGCCTGTCCTTTGGTCAGGGCATAAATGGAGTTGTTGTGTACCAGCAGGGTAATATCCGGGTTGCGGCGCAAGGTATGTAAAAAGTGATTGCCGCCTTCTCCATAGCAATCACCATCCCCAGTGGTGACAATTACTTTTAGTTTGGGATTGGCCAGTTTTATGCCAGTGGCCACAGGAAGTGCCCTTCCATGGAGGCCATTGAAAAATTTCCCTTTAAATAATGGGGCAGTTTAGCTGCCTGTCCTATGCCAGATACCAAACATACTTCCTGAGGGGTTAGCTCTAATTCCTCCAGTCCATTTTGCAGGGCCTTGAGGATTAGATGGTTGGGACATCCCGGGCACCACTGACTGGGGACATTATTGCTAAATTTGGTTTTGGATTTCATCAAATTTCCTCCCTATCTCTTCTGGAGTTAAAGGTAAACCATTATATTTGAGTATGGAGTGTTTAAGATTTAAGCTATACCCTAAATTAAGGAGTTTAGCCAGCTGGGCTGTGGCATTGTTTTCTACAGTAATTAAAAGAGCGTTTTGGGGGAAAGAATAAGAGGCAGGGCCAGAGTTCACTGAAGTGAATGACTCCCACCTTTTCTCCTTTGGTTCGCAAGTGTTTTTGCGCAGCCAGAACGCTTTCTTTGGTACTACCAAAACTTATAAAAATGTATTTACTGTCTGCAATGTCTACTTCCAGAGGAGGAGCTATTTCTTTTTGCAACTCTTTAAGTTTATTTAGTCTTTTTTCCAGCATGGGTTTGGCTACTTTATCCAGCTCTTCAGTAATGTGCCCCCATTCATCGTGTTCGTCACTATCAGCACCTACCAGGTGGACACTTTGTCCAGGGCAAAGCCTGGGAGAAATTCCTGAGGGAGTAAACTGGTAGCGTTTATATTCTTTAAATTCTGAAGGATTGGCTCTAAAAAACTGGGGAGTTTCTCCTTCCCAGTTGAAATCCCAATAGGAAAAATTGGAATCAGCCAGAAATTGATCGGTTAAAATAATTGCAGGTAGCTGGTATTTGTAAGCTAGATTAAAGGCCTTGATGGTCTTTAAATACAGTTCTTCCGGGTCAGAAGGTGCAAAAACCACTTTGGGAAATTCCCCATGACCAGCAAAGATGGCAAAAAGCAGGTCTCCTTGAGCAGTCCTGGTGGGCAACCCCGTAGCAGGACCTGGCCTTTGGGCCAGCACTATGACCACTGGGGTTTCAGTCATACCTGCTAAACTGATGCTTTCCACCATCAGGCAAAACCACCTCCACTGGTGGCAGTCATGCTCCTTACCCCTGCAAAACTTGCACCTAAGGCCAGATTAATGGCGGCAATTTCATCTTCTGCCTGCAAGGTAAAGACTTTTAATTCTTCTTGTTTCTGGCTCAGGTAAGTGATGAGACCTGTGGAAGGAGTCATGGGATAGGCAGCCATAAAGTGGCAGCCAGCTCTGGCAGCACCCAGGGCTGTGGCTGGATGGCCAGTGGTAAAGAAGTAGTTGTGCTCGCCAGAAGGAGGCAGGGTTAAGTTTAGAGAAGAATCCAGGGCCTGACCATATCCCAGCCTTGCTCCTTCGAGGTTGTTGTTGATTATTGCCAGGGATTTAGTGGCAAATTTTTTCTGAAGGGCCTCAAGGAGGAGTTCTAGTTTGAGTTTTAAAATTCCGGTTAAAAAACCCAGGGCAATGGCATTGGCATAAAGGGAATTACCCAGTTCCTTTTTAGCCAGATCCTTAAAGGATAGAACCAGGGATTGAAACCGGGAGTTTTCCTTAGGACCAATTAGAAGGCCTGAAGGTTTGAGTAAAGAAGTGTATTTGTCCTGGGCCTCAGGATTTAAAGCTAAAAGCAGGTCGCTCTGCTCTCTGGGGTAGTTTTGAGGCTGGGAACTGATTTTTAGATGATAACTATTAAATCCTCCTCTAACCCTGGACTCATATTCTTTCCAGGAAAAAAGAGCGTATTTATGCTCTGCCAACACAGTGCTAAACAGGCTTCCTATGGAGTCCAGGCCTTCGCCAGCAGAACCCACTAAACTAATGGTTAATTCCTTCATAAACTAGACCTCTTTTTTTTCTTCAGTCTAACTGAAAATTAAAGAAAAAAAAAAGTTAAATTTATTTGTTGGATTTAAAAAAGTTAGAAAACTTAAAGGGGAAAAGGATTGTTTTTTGGTTAAAAACTGGTTGAGAAATTTAAGGCGCTTAAATAATTAGTGGCTTTTCAAGTTGCCAAAAGAAGTCCTTCAGTTTATCTTTATTTATACCCAAAAAAGGAGGGGATTATGAAAAAGATAGGAGCAAGTATTATTCTTTGTCTACTGGGGATAGCACTTGCTTTACCTGGTTTGGCTCAGGAGGAAAAAGACCTTTTAGAGAGCAAATGTACAGGTTGTCATTCCTTAAAGGTAGTTTATAAGGCCAAAAAGGATAAAGATGCCTGGCTGATAACCATTGAGAGAATGGTGGATAAGGGAGCCAGTTTGTCTTTGGAAGAGCAGGAGGCTCTGGCTGATTATCTCAGTCAACAATAGGAGGGCTTTAAATGGCAGAGTATGTGCTTGGCTATATAACTGGCGCTGATAAAAAGGAATTATCTAAAATAGCCAGAACCTTATTGGAAGAAAGGCTTATTGCCTGCGCCAATATTTTTCCTGAGGTTATTTCTGCTTATTGGTGGGAAGGGAAAATTGAAGAAGGTCAAGAACAGGTAATGATTATTAAGACCAAAGCTAATTTGATGTCCAGGGTTGTGGCCAGAGTAAAAGAACTTCATTCCTATTCTTGCCCGTGTGTGGTATTTTTTCAGATTAAAGATGGAAATCCTGAATTTTTGCAGTGGATAGATACTGAAGTAAAGGGGGAATAGATGGATATTTCTTTAGAAAAATTGCAAATTTTTTTAAAACAGGCCTTTGGAGAAGAGGCCAGACTTATAGGGGTAGGAGAAATTGGTTCTTTAGATGAGCAGGGGATGAAGGATTTTGGCTATGGTAAACCCTTGCTTATTCATTACGACTTAAAGGGAGAACAAAAATCAGTGGTCTTTTCCACCATGCGGGGAGATAAATATGGCCACCAGTTTTACTGGGATAGGGCGGCTATTTTGATGTTTCAATACGAGACTGCTGGCCGAATGGAAAAACATGCCAGACCGCAAGGACTTGGGTATTTAGATGAAGAAGGCAACTTAATCCCGGTAAATAAACCCAGAGAATTCTTTTTACTTACGGAAAAGGTGGAAGGCAGGGATTATTTTCTGGATTTGGAAAGGATTCGGAAAGGAGAGGCAAGGGAGGAAGATTTTAAGCTGGCTAGGGATTTTGCCAGGTGGCTGGCTAGAGTGCACGCTCACAAAAAAGAAGATGTGGATCTGTATCTAAGGAGGATTAGAGACCTCATAGGGCATTCTGAATGTATCTGGGGGATTATTGATGCCTATCCTTATCCTTATAATTATTTTCCACCAGAGAAATTCATTGCCCTGGAAAAAAATTGGTTGACTGGCGCTGGAAGCTAAGACATTTTGCCCAGCGTTTGAGTGCTGTGCATGGAGATTTTCACCCCTGGAATGTTTTAGTGCGAGACAATGGAGACTTTACAGTCCTGGATAGGAGTAGAGGAGAATGGGGTGAGCCAGCAGATGATGTGGCTACTATGAGTTGTAATTACTTGCTTTTTGGCCTCTATGATAAACCCAGGTTAAGCGGTAATTTTGAAAAACTTTACCTTAGTTTCTGGGACACCTATCTAGAAGAGACCAATGATAGGGAAATGTTAAAAGTAATAGCTCCCTTTTATGTCTTCAGGGGCCTGGTTATTGCTTCTCCTGAGTGGTATCCCAATCATCCTGAAGAAGTGAGAAAGGGCCTTTTTCGCTTTTTGGAAAATGTGCTTGAGGATGAGGTTTTTGACTATAAAAATATAAACAAATACATGGATTAGAGCGGTGAAGACAGGATTTATCTTTTGGTTTGTAGGCCTGCCTGGCTGTGGAAAGTCTTCTTTAGCCAGATTTTTGGCTGAGAAACTGGCTACAAAGGGTTTGGACATAGTACTTCTGGAAATGGATGAAAGGCGAAAAAAGTACTTTCCCCAGCCTTCTTATACCAAAGAAGAAAGGGAGCTGGCCTATCAAATGTTTGCTGAAGAAGGGCTTGCTCTGGCCAAAGAAGGAAAGGGGGTTATTTTAGACGGTACAGCCTATAAACAGAAATATCGCTCTTTTTTAAGGGCAAGGTTTTCTCCTTTTGCTGAGATATATGTAAAGTGCACTTTAAACACTGCCATGGAGCGGGAAAGCAAGAGGCCTCAAGGTAAAGTTATGGCCAATCTCTATGCCAAGGCCCTGGAGAGAAAAAAAACAGGCAAGCAATTTCCAGGTTTGGGAGAAGTTATTGGGGTGGATGTCCCCTTTGAAGAAGACAGCAAAGCCGAGTTTACTTTGGAAAATGACTTCTTATCTTTAGAAGAAGCAAGAGAAAAAATATATGCCTTTGCCATAAATTGGTTAAAAGAAAAGGGAGTTTGTGAGTAAAAAATGAAGTTTTGGATAATTACCTTTGGCTGTCAGATGAATGTTGCTGATTCTAGCTGGTTGACCCTGAGTTTGCAGAAAAAAGGCTTTGAACTGGCTAAAGAGGAAAAAGAGGCGGATTTTGTCCTGATTAATACCTGTAGCGTTAGAGAAAAGCCAGAACAAAAGGTCTATAGTGAAATCGGAAGGTTTAGGAAAAAATGGGAGCACAATCCCGGCTTTTTTATTGGTGTGGGAGGGTGCGTAGCCCAGCAAATAGGCGATGGTTTTTTTGAGCGTTTTCCCTTTGTTCGTTTGGTTTTTGGGACAGATGGGCTTTATTTAGTACCAGAGCAGGTGGAAAAATTGGTAAATGACTCGCAAAAAAGGGTAAGCCTTTTATCCTTTGAAGAATTTTACCCTGAGAGGGAAAAGGTCTATCCTGAAAGCTCTCCTCCTTCTGTCTTTGTCAATATTATGCAGGGTTGCGATAATTTTTTGTGCCTACTGTATAGTCCCCTTTACCCGGGGAAGACAAAAGTCCAGGTCCAGAAAGGAAATCCTTGCGGAATGTCAGGAGTTGGTCCAGCGAGGCGCCAGGGAAATTACCCTTTTAGGACAAAATGTTAATAGTTATGGCCAGGATAAATATGGAGATGGCACCACTTTTTTTGAGCTGCTTACAGAAGTTGCGAATATAGAAGGATTAAAGCGCCTTAGGTTTACCACTTCCCATCCCAAGGACCTGTCTTTGGAGGTGATAAAGGCATTTCAAGACCTTGCCACTCTGTGTCCACATTTACATCTTCCCTTGCAGGCTGGTTCCAATAAGGTTTTAAAGGCTATGGGACGCAAATATACAAGAGAAGATTACTTGCGTCTGGTAGAGCTGTTGAGAAAATATTGTCCAGACATTGCCTTAACTACAGACCTGATTGTGGGTTTTCCTGGAGAAAGGGAAGAAGACTTTAAACAAACTCTGGAAATGGTAGAACAGATTGGCTTTGAAAGTTCTTTTTCCTTTAAATACTCAGATAGGCCAGGAACCAGGCAGAAAAAATGCCAGATAAAATAGCAGAAGAAGTAAAACAGGAAAGGCTGATGCGTTTACAAAGCTTGCAAGAAACAATTACAGAAAGGCGATATAAAGAACAAGAAGGAAAAACAACAGAAGTGTTGATAGAAGACAGGAGTAAAAAGGACTTAGAAGGTGTAATTTCCTATAGAGGAAGAGACCCTTATAATCGAGTAGTCAATGTTTTAACTTCTTCTGACCAGGTAGGTCCTGGTTCTTTGGTAGAAGTTAAAATCATTGAAGCCAAAAAACACTCTTTACTAGGAGAGGTGGTGGGTTATGTTTGTTAAGATGAAAGTATTTGGTCTGGCTTTAGATGAAACCACCAAAATGCCTTTGATTATTTTAAAGGATGAAAGTGAAAAGTATGTGCTTCCCATCTGGATTGGAGCCCTGGAAGCCATGGCCATATCCATTCCCTTAAATGAGGTAAAAATGCCCAGGCCCCTTACCCATGACCTGTTTTTAAACACCCTGGAAACCATGGGCGGAAGTCTTGCAGAAATAAGAATTACAGAATTAAAGGATTCCACCTATTATGCCAATTTAGTGGTAAAAAAAGAGGGTAAGACCTTACTAATAGATAGTCGTCCTTCTGATGCTATTGCTTTGGCTTTAAGGGCTAAGGTGGACATTATGGTGGATGAAAAGATTTTGTTAGAAGTGGAAGATTTAATTGGTTCAAAGCAACAGGAAGTCTTAAAAGACGAAGAAAGTAAGAAGTGGTCAGAAATACTGGAAAAATATGACTTTGATTTGACCAAGTACAAAATGTGAGGGCCTTACAATGGAGCAAGAAAAACTTAAAGCCAAGATTTTACTAGAAGCTTTACCTTATATTCGTCAGTTTTATGGTCGTACCGTAGTGATTAAATATGGCGGACATGCCATGATAGATGAAAAGTTAAAACAAAGTTTTGCCTTAAATGTGATTTTATTAAAATATATTGGTTTAAATCCTGTTATTGTGCATGGAGGAGGCCCGCAAATTGGCAATATGTTAAAGCAATTAAACATCCCCACCCAGTTTAGAGAAGGCATGCGGGTAACAGATGCAGCGACCATGGATGTGGTGGAAATGGTTCTGGTGGGCAAGGTAAATAAGGAGATTGTTAATTTAATTAATTTAAATGGCGGAAAGGCTGTTGGTCTTTCTGGCAAGGATGGTTTTTTATTAAGGGCAGAAAAGTTTCAACTGGTAATAAGTAAAAAGGATGCTCCCCCGGAGATAATTGATGTGGGAAAGGTGGGGCGAGTAGTAGAGGTAAATACTGCTCTTATTTATTCTCTCCAGGAGAAGGGATTTATTCCCATAATTGCCCCTGTGGGAGTAGATGATCAAGGTGAAACCTATAATATCAATGCTGATTTTGTGGCCAGTGCTGTAGCTTCTAGTTTAAAAGCAGCCAAGTTGATTTTACTTACAGATGTTCCTGGTATAATGGATGATAGGGAAAAGGTTATTTCTTCCCTGACCAAAAAAGAGGCCATTTACTTTATGGACCAGGGTGTAATTAAGGGCGGCATGATTCCCAAGGTCAAGTGTTGTCTGGAGGCCCTGGAAGCTGGAGTAGAAAAGACCCATATCGTGGATGGCAGAATAGAAAATTCCATTATTTTGGAGATGTTCACCAAAGCAGGTATTGGAACTGAGATAGTGCCCAGTTAGGAATAATGGTAAATGAAGGTATGCCTGGAGTTTTCTGGTCCTGAAAAGAGGCTGGATCTTTTTTAGGAGAAAACTTAGAACTTTCTCGTAGTAAAATAAAATCCCTGATAAAAGCCGGACACTGTCAGGTTAATACCAAGGTTATTGTTAAGCCCAGCTTGCTCTTAAAGCCTGGAGACAGGGTAGAATTAGAAGTTCCAGAAGAAGAGAATTCTCTGCAAGCCAAGCCTGGCCAGCTTCAAATTATAGACCAGCAAGAGGACTTTTTGGTTTTAAATAAACCCGCAGGAATCAGTGTTCACCCTGCTCCCTCAGAAAAAGGGGATACTCTGGTTCACTTTTTACTCCATCATTTTCCAGAACTAAAAAAAATCCAGGGAGAGCGCCCAGGCATAGTTCATCGTTTGGACAAGGATACCAGTGGCCTTTTGCTGGTGGCTTTAAGGGAAGAAACTAGAGTGAAACTGAGCTCTCTTTTTGCTCAGCGTTTGGTGGATAAGAAGTATGTGGCCCTGGTCAAAGGTTGTCCTTCTCCAGAAAAGGGAGAAATTGATTTGCCCCTGGGTAGAGACCCCAGGAGTAAAATAAAACAGGCAGTTTTAAGCAAGGGTGGAAGAGAAGCCAGAACCAGTTATGAAGTGCTCTGGACCAATGGCGATTATAGCGTGCTTAAGGTGAAGATTTTTACGGGCAGGACCCATCAAATCCGGGTGCATTTAAGCCATCTTGGCCACCCCATTTTAGGGGATGAACTTTATGGCGGGCAAATTGCGCCTAGCAGCAGGCAAGAACAAATTTTAAACAAGCTGGTAAAAAGACAGCTTTTACACGCCTTTTATTTACGCTTTCCCTGGCAAAATAGCTGGCAGGAATATGAGGCAGATTTGCCTCTGGACTTTAAACAGGCACTTTTATTTTTGCTTAAGGAGTCTTTAAAGGTAGTCTTGCTTGGCCTTCCTGGTAGTGGAAAAAGTTTGGTAGCCAGGGAGCTTAGTCCTTATGTTTTTGAGGCTGATAAGGAGGTAGAAAAACTTTACCAGCCTCAAGCAGATGGTTATTTTTTGCTTACCCGCATCCTGGGGCCAGATATTTTAACTGCTGACAAAAAAATAGATAAGGAAAAGCTTTTTAAATACTTACAAAATCCTTCTTTAAGGAGAGAGATTGAAAAAAGTATTCATCCTTTGGTTTTGGCCAGATGGAAAAATTTTCAAAAAACACAGGCAACAAAGCCCATTATTGTAGGAGATATTCCCCTTTACCTGGAAACAGGGCTTAAGGAAAAGGATGTATTGCTGGTGGGCATCAAAAGAAACCCAGAAGAGCGCTGGCAGGCTTTAAAAAAACGAGGCTGGTCAGAGGAAAAAATAGAAACCCTGGACAGTTTTCAATTGCCTGAAGAAAAAAATTAAAAGAAGCTCATTTTATTTTAAATAATTCGGGAAATCTGGAAGAGTTAAGGACAAAGGTTAGAGCGCTGAAAGGAATTTTATTGGATTTAAAGAGAAAAAGATTAAGAAAAAAGTTTAGTACTTTAAGGAGTTTATTAAAAGAGGCCAGGTAGAAAACCAGGAAGATAATTTTATTTTGCCTATCCTGGCTAAAAGCATTAAGGGAGAAAAAAGCATTTAAGCCTAAAGGAGTGTTTTCTTATGCTGGTAATAGAAGACTTACATGTAAAAATTGGAGAAAAAGAGGTTTTAAAGGGTATAAACCTGGAGATTAAAGAAGGAGAAACCTTTATCCTCTTTGGCCCCAATGGAAGTGGTAAAACCACTTTGCTTATGACCCTTATGGGGTTTTCAGGCTATAAAGTAACCAAAGGAGCTATTTATTTTAAAGGTAAAAACATAACAGATCTGCCCATGTATGAGCGGGCTAGAATGGGCATAGGCATGTCTTTTCAACGGCCTCCTACCATTCATGGTTTAAAAACAAGGGATTTGGTTAGACTTTGCGCTCGAGATAGACAGGTAGATGTGGAAAAGTTAGCCCAAAAGGTAAATTTTGTGGATTTTTTAGACCGGGATATTAATGCTGGCTTTTCTGGAGGAGAAATCAAGCGCTCAGAACTTTTACAGCTTATGGCCCAAAACCCTGATTTGTTACTTTTTGATGAGCCAGAATCAGGAGTGGATTTAGAAAATATGGGGCTTATTGGCAAAGTAGTAAAAGAACTTTTATCCGGCAATGGCCACGAGCCCAAGCCTGGCATGTCTATGAAAGAGTTAAAAGAACTAAGAAAGGTCTCTGGGTTAATTATTACTCATACTGGTTACATTCTGGATTATATAAATGCTGATAGAGGCCAGGTCATGTATCAGGGAAAGCTTTGTTGTGAAGGAAGGCCCAGGGATATTTTAGAGCATATTAGCAAGTATGGATATAAGGAGTGTATAAGATGTCTCAATTAGATCAATTAGATAAAGAAAAGGTAAAATTAGAAGAATATGTGTTTAGTGGCGGAGAGAAAATAGAACTGCAGGACTTGAGAGAAATAGATGTTGAAGATCAAGAAGAATTGGAGCTTGCAGGAGTAGATGTAAAAGAAGAAGAACGAAGTGGGACTTATTTGCACTTAAATCACACCAAGGCTGTTTGCAGAAGCAAACAGGAAGGCGTGGAGATTTTGGATATTAAAGATGCTCTGGATAAGTACGATGGTTTGCCAGAATATTTCTGGAAAGCTGTAGACAAAGATAAAGATGAATACACTCGTAAAGCAGCAGAGGTTGTACATGGTGGATATTTTATTAGAACCAAGAAAGGAGCTAAGATAAAAGAGCCTGTACAGTCCTGTCTTTTTATTAAAGGAGAAAAGATAGGACAGAGTGTGCACAACATTATTGTGGTGGAAGAAGATTCTGAAGTTCACATTATAACAGGTTGTGCTACTTCGCATAAAGTACAATCAGCTTTGCATTTAGGAATTTCTGAGTTTTATGTTAAAAAAGGTGGAAAACTTACCTTTACTATGGTGCATAACTGGAGTGAAAAGGTAGAAGTAAGGCCCAGAACTGTAGGTATTGTGGAAGAAGGAGGAGTTTTTCAGAGTAATTATATTTTGTTAAAGCCAGTAAAGTCTGTGCAATCCTTTCCCACTATTTATTTAAATGGAAAAGGCTCTATTGCCAGGTTTAACTCCATTTTAGTGGCTCATCCAGGAAGCTATATTAACTCTGGAAACAAGATTGTTTTAAATGCCCCAGATACAAGGGGAGAAATAATCTCCAGGGCCATTACCACTGGAGGAGAGCTGATTGCCCCTGGTGTGATTGAAGCCAACAGTGTGCCAGCCAAGGGACACCTGGAATGTAAAGGCCTTATTTTAAGTGATGGAATCATTCATGCTATTCCAGAGCTTAAAGGTACCAAAGAAGGTGTAGAGCTTTCTCATGAAGCTGCTGTAGGCAAAATAGCGCAAGAAGAAATAGAATATTTGATGGCCAGAGGTCTGGATGAAGATGAAGCCACTTCCACCATTGTAAGGGGCTTTTTGAATGTGGATATTATGGGCTTGCCCAAGAAATTAAAGGAAAGCATTGATAAAATTATCTCTGAAACTGAAAAAGACATGTTTTAAAAATGCCAGGATATAAAGCACATTTTGGTTTTGGTATGCTCCTTACAGGCTTGGGAGTGGGTGTGGCTATCTGGCTTGAATGGTGGAAGCCAGATTTATCTCAGGCCTTTACAGCGTTTATTTTAGGAGTCCTTTTTGCTTTATTTCCTGATTTGGATACTGACTCTAAAGGGCAAAATATCTTTTATGGTCTTTTAGCTGCCCTGGATCTGGCTTTTTTAATTAAAGGTCTTTATAAGTGGGCAGCTATTTTGGGTTTTCTGGCTATGCTTCCTGCCCTGGGCAGGCACAGAGGCTGGACTCATACCTGGTGGGCCATGCTGCTGGCTCCTTTTATTCTTTTGGTCCTGCCTTTTCTCTTTTTTAATACCCCCCTATCTTTTTTACTACCTTATTATGTAGCTGCTGTTTTAGGCTATTTTTCCCATCTTTTACTGGATAGAAAACTGATTTAAAATAAAAATAAGTTTAGGGCCTATGTCTGAAAGTGATAGCACATAGGCCCTAATAATTTAATTTTCTTCTACTTTCCAGACTTCCCAAACTTTGCCTACTAGTTCTGGACTTGGCTTTAGGGGTTGTTTCCCTGGTTGCCAGCCAGCAGGACAAAGTTCAATTTCTTTTATCTCCCAGGTCTAAGTTTAGATCCGCAGGGTAGCTTATTTTATAGCCGTAGTGAAAAGTCTTTTTTTCTTGAGGATTTAAGTTTATTTCCCACTTAAAAACATCCTTTTCTTCTTGAGGCTTTACTTCAAAAAGAGGGGTTATGCTTACTTTTTTCTCTTCACTGATGGGTTTACTATCTTCTATGGTTATTTTTACTTTTTTCTTTTTGTTGTTTTTTAAAGTTATTTCATACTGATAGAGATAGGTGTGTTCTTTGGAAAACACTCCTTTTTTCTCGTGTTCTTTTTTAAAGTGTACACTTGTTTTTATTTGGGGGTCATTTCCTAAAAATAGGGAAGTGCTATTGGTAGCCAGGCTAAAGTTTTTGCTTCCCACCAGGACATTATCCAGGAAAAGATTAATTTTTCCTGGAGGTAGCCTAAGGTTATTGGAAAATTTTAAATCTGCTTGTACATACACTTGAGAAGAGAAATAGGGCCTTAGAATATAAGAAAGCTTTACCCTGGGAGTAAACTTTTGAAGAGTTACAGTCTTTTCTTCACCTGCCTTAAGAGTTAGTTGGGGAAGTTCATAACTGTCAAAAAAGATTCCTTCTTTTTTTTGAGGTACTCCAGGTTTGGGGGATGCTTGGTCCAGGGACTTCAGGGGGGCACTTTTTCTAAAGTTCATTTCCATTGGCTGAAACACAGGAAAAGGGGATAAAATCCAGGGAGTTAGAGAGGGTGGTTCTAACTTTCTGGAAAAAAAGCCACTGATAAGACTGATCTTTGCTTCCTGCCAATCCTCACCTGTTTTTTGCCAGAGTTTTCCCTGCCAGATTAAAGAAGATATGTCTTTTGGGGTAAAGTTGTGCAGAGAATAGAAGTTGTTCCAGCCTGCATGAGGGGTAAAATAGGTATAGTATATTGTTCCTTGTCCTTGTCCTTCTAATTTTACTTCCCAGCTGTTATCTTGAGCTGCTAGTTCCTTTATTTTATCTTGAATAGAATTTATTTCTTCTTTTAATTTGTCTAACTTTTCTTGTAAAAGCAGTTTTTCTTTGTTTAAAATAAGGACATTTTCTTCCAGTTCTTGAGCCACTTTTTTTAATAGGTCCACTTTAAAGCTATTTTTCTCGCTTTGTTTTATCCAAAAATTAAGCTTAATCTCTTTTACTTGAATTTGAGTTTCCAGTTCCTTTTGTTTTTGTAGCAAACCAGCCAGTTTTTTGTTCCCAGAAAGCAATAAGGGGCGGGGGCGTGGGGCTGGACTTGTAGCTAAAGTTGTAGATAGCAGTTTGAGAATTGGTTTTAAAAGTTAAAGTTTCTGGATTGGCTGTGCCTGGCAAAGTAAAGGTATAAGGAAAATCTTTAACCTGGATTACTCCTGTAATTTTAGCTCCCCTCGGATATAACTCCACCTGGCTTACTTTAGCCCAAAGAGGCTGTACTACCAAGAGTAAATAAAGACATAGGGAAGTGATGATAAACATTTATTTCTCCTTTTTACTTGAATTTTGTTTTTTTTTGAGTTAACAGAGCTTGTAAATAGTTTGTTTTAAGCCAAGCTTAAACTGAAGAGGAGGAAAAATGTCAAGTAATTCTTTTGATTTAAGTCTTTTTTTACCCTGGGCCAAGTTAATAGCTTTCTTGGTAGTATTATATCTTTCTTATTTTATTCCCAAAAAAGTCATTTTAAAGTGGCTACATCTGTTTTTTGCCAAGACCAAAAATAAGATAGATGATTTAATTGTAAAAAACAAGTTAGTAGAAAATATTGTGGCCATTGTTCCGGGAATGATTGCCTATTATTTTTTCAATTTAATTCCCAGGTTTGAGTTTTATGGGAAGAAGGTAAGTATAGTTTATGTAGAAATAATGTTAATCTTACTAATTTCTAAATTTTTGAATTTTTGCAATGATTTTTATAATACACTACCTATATCTAAAAATAGACCTATAAAGGGATATATTCAACTTCTAAAAATATTTATTTATATAGTTGGTGCAATATTTGTGGGAGCCTATATTTTGGACCGTTCTCCCTGGGGCTGGTAAGTGGAATTGGTGCTTTAACTGCTGTTATTATGATAATTTTCAAAGATACTATACTCTCCTTTGTAGCAAGTGTTCAGATAAATACTTATAATTTGTTGAAGATTGGAGACTGGATAGAAATGCCTTCCTTTGGAGTGGATGGGGATGTTATAGATATATTCTTACACGGTGATAAAAATTCAAATTTGATAAAACTATAGTAACTGTACCCACTTATAAGTTTTTGGATAATTCCTTTAAAAACTGGCGAGGAATGTATGAAGCAGGAGCTAGAAGGATAAAAAGATACATTCCCATTGATCAGTCCAGTGTGCGTTTCTTATCTGCGCAAGAGGTGGAAAAGTTAAAAAAATAAAATTGTTGGAAGAGTATTTAAGACAGAAAGAAGAAGCTTTGGCCAAAGCCAATAAAGATAGAAAGGATCAAATTGTTTTAAATGGAAGATATCTCACCAACCTGGGCACTTATCGGGCCTATGTTTATAACTATTTATTAAAACATCCCAGGGTAGTTAAAAATTTAACTCTTTTGGTAAGGCATCTTCAGCCTCAGGCAGACAAGGGCATTCCCCTGGAAATATATTGTTTTGTGGATGAAATTCGATGGGCTGAATACGAAGCCCTGCAGGCAGATATTTTTGATCATCTTTTGGCTGCTTTGCCCTTTTTTGGCCTTAAGGCTTACCAGCGTAATGCCCTGGTGGACAGGCGAGATGAAGTGGCTCAGGCTATTTTTGAGTGGCCCGATTCTGGTAAATAAGACCACTTAAAATTAGAATAAGTCCTATTAGGGTAGAAGGTAAAATTTCTTCTCCTACCAAAAAGTGAATAAAGACAAGGGATAAAAAGGGAGAAAGGTAAATGAGATTGCTTACCTGAGCAGTGGTTCTAGAGTATTTTAGAGCTGTTAACCAGAAAACAAAGGTTATACCCATCTCAAAGGTGCCCACATAAAGGGCACCTAAAAATCCTGGAAAAGCTGAGCTAAAAGGAGTAGAAGTAAAAACAAGGGTAAGAAATATATAAAGGGAGCCAAAGCAGAAGTTATAAAAAAGCCTCAGCACAGGATGAAGGGTATCCTGAGTATTCATTATCCAGTAAATAGACCAGAGAAGGGTGCTAAAAAGGGCTAAGAAAACTCCCCAGCCATTGGTGAACTTAAGGATAGTAGATTGCCGTGCGTGGAGATAACCAGTACTCCTAAGTAGCTGATAATAATGGCCAGGAGTTGATGGAGAGAAATTTTTTGTTTTAAGAGGGGGATGGACAGTAGAGTCAGGGTAATTCCCCAGGTATAATTTAGAGGCTGAGCTTCTTGG
>LZQN01000054.1_pt1 | contig 33096 bp, 33 predicted proteins | sample 768531 | NCBI WGS metagenome assembly LZQN01 (sample SAMN05207080, study PRJNA324506) | oil field metagenome | isolation source: sample BH-FW-7 from oil reservoir | place: India: Bombay High | collected 2015-12-02
TAAAGATTCCGACTGTTTCAATCCAGATTGAAGCAATCGAAAGATTTATCTGGGCTGTTTAAGAAAATTAGTTGTGAACTCAAATTTAGACGATGTTTTCTACATTGAAAAATTGCATTCAGAAAAAACTAAACAGCTCGCCTCTGAAATAAGCAACGAGACTGCTCGGCGAATTCTGAAAGAATTGTACAGGAATCCGACATCTATTACAGACCTATCAACTAAACTTGACATCCCTGTGTCAACCGTGCAGCATCATATTAATAAATTGATGGACCTTGGCGTAATTAAAATAGCACAGAAAAGACTTGGAAAGAGATTGAAGGATATAAAAATGTACGTTTACGATAAAGAGAGTATAGTGTTTCTCTCATCAATGGAAAAACACGAGTTTGAACATTTGCTAAGGTCATATGTTCTACAGAGATTGAAGAAGAGGGCACCAATAGTCGTTCTACTACTTTCTGTAATTGGCTCAATTCTAACAGCCTATGGTAGTTGGATACTTAAAGAAGAGATTGAACATAGTATCGGATCTTTCTACGATATAGCAGGGGGGATATAGTAGGCGGAGCTGGATACCTGGAACTACAATATCACTATTTCTCGGAGTTTTCTTCATTTTAGGGGTAGTTACCTCGTTTTTGCTTTTTTTGTTTATAATAAAAGTTAAATAAAAGTTAAAATTCATAAGTTAATATATCATTGCCAACGCTTGGTATTCCCCGCTTCCAGAGTACGAACGAACCATGTAGTAAAGTGTGCCAGTACCAGTTGCAGGACCGGCAACTTCCTGAGCCCATGAAGAATATCCGCGTGCATCGTAACTGCTTGTTGTTGGTGGCGAGTTCCATTTAATGTATAAGTCGAAATCGCTGCTATCTGGTCCAGAATTGAAAGCATAGCCTAAACCGGTACCGCTAATGGAGTAAGTGTCTGAGTTTCCAGTTCCTGAGAGATAGCCACCAATCCTACCACTATTGGCACTCGGTTCTCCTGAGACCACCCAGCCTTCCAGTAGCCACTTCCGCTATAGGAGCGAACCATTACGTAGAGCGTTCCAGAACCTTCAACGGTGAAGTACTCCAAAGATGTACCTGAATAGCCTCGAGCGTCATAATCAGTGGTTGTAGGCGGTGATCCCCACTTTGCATACAAATCGAAATCTGCATCTTCGTTGCCAGCCATCACGACTGTAACATGGGACTTAGCTGGTATGTTGATCGAGAATGTGTATGTATTCCCTGAACCCGTCAGATAGCCAGATTTACTCGAAAGTATTCTTCCTAAAGTTACTGCTGCAAATGCATTCACCTTTCCGTAGCCGTAGTATTTATCCCAGCCGCTTGAACCGAGGTCAACTGCAGTGTTTCTCAGTATTTCACGAACCTTCTGGTTTGTGAACGACGGATTCTGCGACCAAACCAGAGCTGCAACACCTGAAACATGTGGAACCGCCATAGAAACTCCAGACATAGTGTTGTAACCATTGTTACGTACTGTTGAGAGTATATTAACACCGGGAGCAACAAGTTCAACGTGTGAGCCATAGTTTGAGAACGGGGCTTGCTGGTCGTTTGAATCTATCGCACCGACAGCTATAACTTTATCATAAGCTGCAGGATATTTCTGCACTTCTTGCCCCTCGTTTCCTACTGAAGCTATAAGAAGTGCCCCTTGCGACCAAGCATATTCACAAGCCCTTCTAACCCTTTCGTAATCGGAGTTAAAACTAAGACTCATGCTTATAATTTTAGCACTATTGTTTGCGGCATAGTATATGCCATCAGCAACACTGTCTGGATATGGCCTATACTGATCGCCTACTTTTATGGCAAGTATTTTCACCTGTGCAATCCCAGCAATGCCTCTGTTATTATCCATAATCGCTCCAATTATCCCCGCTACGTGTGTTCCGTGACTGTAAGGGTTATCATCCATCGGGTCGTTGTCGTTATTCACAAAATCGTATCCCTTGATCACACGTCCCGCTAAATCCTCGTGGTTGTAGTCTACTCCAGAATCTAAAACCGCAACTATAACACTTGTACTACCCTTCTGGTAGTCCCAAGCTTCTGGAGCGTATATCTTTTTTGGACCCCATTGCTGATTCCATTTTGGATCGTTTGGAACATAAGAGTACTCTCCACAACCTCGTGGATAGGCAGAACTTACAAAAGGATCTTTAGAGACGCTTCTCAGAAATTCCACCATGTTGCTCGTTTTAAAAGTGGCAGACATTAGGTATTCATTAATGTTTATAACTTTTGCATTGTATTTCTTTGCAAACTCCTCAAGCGATGGTGGCATCCTCCAGAAATCAACGATCACTTCGTTTGGAACGTAGTCGTCTTTCATATCTTCCGGATATACCACCTTAGGTTCTGGTCTGTACACCTTTTTCGCATCGGTGAACATAAACTCATCTTCAAATGCTTTTTCAACGATTGGATCTTTCGACACTCTTTCAATGAAATCGAGTGTAACCTTGCTCGTCTTTCCCGGCTCCTTAATCGGATTCGTTTCAAAAGCAGCCATTTTTATATCTTCCTTCGCAAATATCAGCTTTCCGCCGTACTTTTCCGCAAACTTTTCAAGCGATGGTGGCACCTCTTTGAAGTAGACGATGACAACCTCTCTGAACTTGGGCGTAAACTTGGGATCAGGCTTGTATTCCTTAGGCTTGATCTCGTCAATCTCTGGCTTCTTCGGCTCCGGCGGGTTTTTAGATGGTGGCTCGTTGATGATAACGTCTGGTTTCTCTGGAACCTTGTCGAAGTTTGCCATTGCAACTGCCACTCCGCCAAGTATTAATAACACTACTATCCCATAACATAGGAGCAAACGCCTCACGCTGTCACCTCCATTTTCTCCATACAGTTTGTGTCTACCTTTACTTAAAAACTCCGATCATTTCAACCCAGATTGAAGCAATCGAAAGATTTATCTGGGCTGTTTCAAAAAACAGGAATTGATTGGCAGATTTGGGTAAATATGTCGTATCTTAACTAGAAGTGGCCAATTTGAAAATTTATAAAATTAGAAACATTCATAGTTTATTACTACCAAAGTCATGTAAAACAGTCCAAAAATTGTAGCTATTAATTGAAACAAACCATAAAGTAAAAGCAAACTTTCTCTGATCAAATGGTGCTCTGTGAAGAGCACATCATAAGCAGAGGGTATCAATGTTATAGCGGAGTAGAGCAGAATGAACACAAAAAATCCGGTAACAGCCGTTTTTCCGATTTCAATATTATTGCGAAGAAAAATTAAAGCACTGACCATCAAGACGGATAATAGAGCGGATTCGAATACAACGAAGCTGTCGTGAGTTGGAAAAATATCTGGGAATGATCTATAGACTAATATCAAAAATACATAGGCCAAGAGGGAAACTGCGAAAGGTATGGCAGACTTCTTATTTTTTACATTCATGCTTAGAAAAATCAAACCTGTCAGTGAAATTACTGCAAGAAAAGCCCCAAATTCGTAAAAGGATAGTCTTGGGAATACTATGTAGATCAAAATATTCATAAACACGATTGAATTTAAAAAAGATAAAATAAGAATTTTAAAAAATTTGAAGTCTAATCTTGGCATAAGATCACCCTATCAGCACGTAAAAGTCTGTTATTTTGCCCTGATCTCCGCCCCAAGCATCGTAAACTCTTAGTCTCCAGTCGTAATTCGATGGAGTCAGCCAGAAATAATGCTGGATAGTTATGTGATTGTTACTGCTCCAGTCATGATCCCACACTTTTGTCTCTGTATAGGAGTCTTGGTAAGTTTTCTTGTAGCCTATCCATATCTCCAGATCTGCTGGATATGTGTGATCTGTCTCCACAATTGCCAAAACCTGATTGCTGCACGCAACATCGTTTATGTTGACGTAGTAAGTCTGATAATCGTAGATTGGAACATAATTGGAGCCTGCAGTATCTGGCGATTCAAACTTTGTAGCGTAAGCGATCATACCCATTGTGTATTTCATGGTTTCACTTATTAGCGTTCTCGTAATGCTCTTCAATTGATTATTTAATTGCTGGTTGTTTTCCCATCCTGGTGTGTTCATTATATCGCAAATCTGCTGTAGATATTGATGTGAGAAGGCTGCAAGATTTTTCGCCTGTTCGCTTGGATCTGTGATTATGTAGTATTCATCGACATACATTGCTGATTTTAACTCGTTCCAGTGGCTGCTAACCCAGCTCTCGTACTCTGTGTGGTGGGCTTGACCATAAACCGACGATGTGTGGAAAGGATTTCCAAAATCCTCAATGTAATGTAGAGCCTTTCCAATGTACACATACGCTTCTTCCACATTTCCCTGATCAAATTTGGCTCTGGCTTTATTTAGATACAGCTCCAAGGAATCTGGTCCGTAATTATCGTATCCTGGCACGGGAATGTCACCGATTACCCAACTGTGCCTATTTAGGCCCCACCAAGGAACCAATTCAGTAGGTTCGTTTCTATGATCATCTGCCCATGTAGCGTAACTTTTTAATGTATCCATATGAGCACTTGTCACATAATTCAAGTTGTCTCCGGCAGTATAAGACATATCTTCATGAGTACCGTAGCCCCATAAAATCCCAACACTCCCTGAAGATTCTGTTGCTATGGCTACATAATACGCTATAGTCTGCAAAATTTTGGTTTGCTTCTCTTTGGATAACTTTGAATTTCCCTTGTATATCTTTTTTGCTTCGTTGATTATTTTGTTCTTTTCTTCTTCAGTTAGGTCGTACATTGCATCTTTTACAAATCTCCAGTCTTCTTCGGTTGGCATAAGCTTTTTAGCCGGTTTTGTTATTTTTGGTGGTTTAGCTGGCTTTAAAGGTTTAGCTGGCTTTAAATTTACAAATCCGGTTTTAATTGGTTGTTTTTGATCTACCACTCTTGGTTTATCCGCAATCACTGGACTTACTATACTTCCCGCCATCACCAAAACCAGCAATCTATTTTTACCTCCTTTACTTAACGATTCCGACTGTTTCAATCCAGATTGAAGCAATCGAAAGATTTATTTAACTTGATTTGACATATCTATGTGGATTACCAACATACAAAATGCTCATTTTACGTGGTAAATCTTCAGTCCGAGGGGGCTAAAGCACTGGCTGCTGAGCTAAGCAGCGAGGTTGGCCTCAAAATATTAAAAGAACTGTACAGGAATCCTCTCTCAGTCATGGATCTCTCTGCAAATCTCGAAATTCCCGTTTCAACAGTTCAATACCACGTCAACAGGCTGCTGGAACTCGGCGTTATCAGAGAGGCCGAAAGAAAGCTCGGAAAAAGGCTTAGAGACGTAAAAACGTACGTTTACGATAAAGAGGGGATAATTTTTCTAAACTGTCCAGAGCCATCAGGAGATACCACAAAATCTGAATAAAAAAGTAAGAAAGAGCTCACTAATCCCTCCTGTAAATCACCCCATCCGCCTTTCCTGCAGGGATGGAGTACTTTGGAGGCAGGATACCGAGCTTCCTTGCCTCCTCCTCCAGCCAGTCCCTGTGGTCTGGATGGGCAAGCTGAATCATTGCCGCTGCCCTCTTGTAGATTGGCAGACCTCGCAGATAGGCAATTCCCCACTCTGTAGCTACATACTGCACAACCGACCTCGGAACTGTCACCCCAGCACCTGTTGGTAGAGCGGGGATAATTCTTGAGGTGCCGTTGTAGGTTGAGTAGGTCGCCAGAACGCTCTTCCCCTGCCTGTCGAAGCTGTAGAAGCAGCCAAGCACGAAGTCAAGCTGCCCTCCTGTACCGCTGATCTGGAATATCTTGCCGCTTGGAGACGTTAGACCAATCTGCTCGGAGTTTATCTGTCCCATGAGGTCTATCTGGGCAACCTGATTGAGGGAGAACATCTTCGGCTGCTGGGCAACAACGAAGGGGTTGTTGGTGTACTCAACGGGATAGGTTGCGACCTCTGGATTCCTGTCGAGGAAATCGTAGAGCTTTCTTGTTCCAAGGGCAAAGGAGAACACAGCCTTTCCCCTGTCAAGCTTCTTGTTCTGGTTGGTAACTATCCCCTCCTCCATCAGCTCCATCAGTCCGTCTCCCATCATCTCGGTGTGGATGCCCAAGTCCTTCAGTCCTGCTTCCTTCAGCATCCTGACAACCGTGTTGGGCAATCCACCAATGCCAACCTGAAGCGTTGAGCCATTCTCAATCAGCCTGCCTCCATGATGTTCTCGCTATCATCTCATCCTCCTTTGATGGTGGGGGTAAGAAGGGCAGGAAGGGTGTGGGGAACTCATTGTCCTCAACAATGTAATCAACTTCCGAAATGTGGATGCACTCGTCGTAACCTCCATTCACCCAAGGCATGTCCTTCTTAACCACCACAACAACCTTCTCTGCCCCCTCAGCTATGGATTTCAGGAAGGTGCAGGTGACTCCGAAGTTGAAGAAGCCGTGCCTGTCCATTGGCGTCGTGACGAGGAAAGCTATGTCCGTGTACTTCTTCCCTCCCTTCAAAACTCCACCAAGCTCCTTCGCTATGTATCCCGCATCCGACAGAACTCCGGGGCGGTGCACGCAGGGCCCAAGCTCCTTGCTGCACTTCCTTACTGGTTCGTAGAGGAAGCAGCTTTCCCACTTAATCTTCTCCTGCTCAGGGTCAGCCTTCAAGAACTCGTAGTGGGCGATGTCGATGAAGGTTCCGACCTCCACATGGCTGAGCTCGTCCTTCCTCTTTGCAAGGTACTTGTCGATAATAAGGGCAGTGTTGGCAGAACCGCCAATTTCGATGTGCATTCCATCCTTTACGAGGTTTGCAGCCTCTTCGGGGCTGATGAGCTTTCTTTCATATTCTTTCTGGTAGTCCATATCACCACCTCTACCTTAAAAATTATGCTGACAATTTAACCTTTTCTAAAAAGATTTTGCGGTAGTTTAGGAAATTTTTTAAAATTAAAGATATTGAAAGTTCATTGTCAACATTTAAACAATTTTAACATTACCAACTTTAATCGGGAAATTTTTTAAGGGATTTGGCAATTATAGATTATGGTAGTTCTCTACGGGAAGGATGTGGTGGACAGATACGTTGCAGAGGGATGGTGGGACAACGTAACGCTTTTTGAGAGATTCAGGAGGAACTGCAAGAGAAATCCTGAAAGGACTGCTGTTGTTGACCCTCCAAACAAGGAGGAGCTCGTGGGTTTTAAGCCTGAAAGGTTGAGTTATGCTGAGCTCAGCGATTTTGATGACAGACTGGCCTCATTTCTGCTCGATAACGGAGTTTTCAAGGATAGCTGCGTTTTGGTGCAGCTTCCCAATACGGTGGAGCTAATTGCTGCATACCTCGCAACGTGGAGGGCTTCAGCCTTCATCTCTCCCGTTCCAATGCAGTGGAGGGAGCACGAGATGGGGCATGTTTGCAGGGTTTTGCAGCCAAAGGTTTTCATAACAGCAGACACCTTCAAAGGCTTCGACCACGCTCAGATGGCCTCCAGGATTAAGGAGGCTTTTCCGAGCATTGAGAAAGTCGTAACGTATTCCCAGCTTTACGAGATTTGCAGAAACTACCGCATAAGGGAGGATCTTGATGAGGCGTCATCCTTTGCATCTGGAAATGATATTGCCGTGGTGCAGTGGACTTCAGGAACTGAGGCTGAGCCCAAGACCTGTCCCCTCTCCCACAACAACTGGGGCTTTCTGCGCTTTCTTTACGATGGAGAGAGATACAGAGGAGGGCTGCTGAGCGATGGGGATGTTATAATGAACCCGGCCCCCATAGTGAATATGACAGGAATTGGAGTTGGCCTCATTCCGTGGATCATGTGCTCCGGAACCTTTGTTCTGCACCACCCCTTCGAACCAATGCTCTACGTCAGGCAGCTGATTGAGGAGGGTGTGAACTTCACTCTCGCTCCTCCTGCTGTTGTTGTTGCAATTCTAAAACATCCCATGCTTCACAGCTCAGCTTTGACAAGCTGAAGTACTTCGCCCAAGGCTCGGCACCTCCACCACCATGGACTTTTGTCGAGCTGAAAAACAGGGGGATAGAGCCGATGAACATCTGGGGGCAGAATGAGGGGACTGGACTGTTCTCCTACGACAGGACAATCCCTGATCTGGAGAAGAGGGCAAGGAGCTTTCCCATTCCGGATAAAGTAAGGGATTTGCCCTTCTTCAGGGCTATAGAGATAAAGATTGTTGACGAGAGTGGTAAGGAGATGAAGGAGCCGGGCAGTGTGGAGAGCTGTGCTACAGAAGCCCACTTACGATGCATGCTACTACCGCCAGCCTGAGTTGACGAAGAAGTCCTTTGATGCTGACGGCTTCTTCCACACAGGTGATCTGTTTGAGGTAGTTGATGATACTACAATCGCCTTCTTCGACAGAAAGAAGGACATAATAATCAGAGGAGGGTTCAATGTAAGCTCCGCTGAGGTGGAGGACGTCGTCAAGAAGCACCCCAACGTATTGGATGCTGCAGCAGTGGGTGTTCCTGACGAGAGGCTCGGGGAGAGAGTTGGCTTGTACGTTGTTCCAAAGCCCGGCACTACCGTAACGCTGGAAGACATAAAGAAGCACATGGAGGAGAGCGGAGTTGCAGTTTACAAGTGGCCTGAAGTGGTGGTTGTTGTTGACGAGATTCCAAGAAATCCTGTGGGGAAGGTTCTGAAGAGTAGGCTGAGGAAGGAGATCGTTGAGAGGATGAAAGCTGTTAAGTAGCATCAATTTTTTATTACTAAATAACACATTCTCTTATTTTAAGAATAATTTTTTATTTAAATTTTAAACCGAAACTTTTTTTATATTTTCATGCTAATTTTAAGTTAACCTAAAACTGAGGTGATTAAAGGATGGAAGAGAGGGAAAAAGTTGTTTTTGCTGCAACTCTTGCAGCAACGTTTAAGCCAGACTTGATGACGAACGACAAAATTGAAGCTGCAACGAAGGGTCATGGAACGCTCGTAATACCGGTTCTCTGTGCCGCAAACTCAATTGCTGAAGACATGTTCGGTGCAGTTGAGGAGCCCGGAATGAGGCTGATGGGTTCAGCAACCCTTGTTGATGCTGCCGCACCGCTACTCCCGCTCGACCTTGTAATTCAGAAGGCCGTTAATGAAGCAAAGAACGCCGGAGCATCGCCGGAGAATGCGGCGCTGATCGTTGCTGCCCTCGCTTACTTCTCCGGAGCCGCTGCAAGGGCAGGAGTTCCAATGGCAAACAGAAAGCTGGGAGCGATGGCCAGAATGCACGCAGGAGCCAGCAGAACGAGCGGTATAGCACTTGTTACAAACAAATTCACGCATAGGATGCCCACCTTTCCGGCCTACAAAGCAGTTTTCGAGCAGCTCCTCGATAAGAAGCTTACTAGAGTTGACGGCTCCGTTCTGCCACCCTTTATTGCAGGCGGAGCCATTTACGGACACAGCGCTCTTGGTGAGGATGTTAACATTCCCGAACTCGCTAAGAATGCCGCAAAGGTTGGAACTGAGGCCATGATGAGAGCCATGGAAGGGGCTGGAATTACACCCTATCCGCTCTGGCCCGCTTTGATTGGCGCAACAGTCGCAATGGAGATCTTGCATCCAGACGCCTTCCTGGGTGAGGAATACGGCGCGTTTGGGAGCGTTGATTCAGCGTACATGGCAGGAAAAGGTGCTGCTGAGCTGCCGGACTGCCTGGAGAAGATTCATGTACGCGGAACGGGGGAGGAGTTTGATACAGCAAGAGTCATCGGTGATTTCGGTCTTATACTGAAGGACATAGGCGGGTCGTCAGTTATAGACTCAATGGCTCTCAACGAGATTTTTGCAGGTTTTGAGGAGTCACCGATAATCGGTGCTGGCTTCTCTGGAGGGCCCGTCAACCCACCGCTTGGACACCTCTGCGGGGATAGCGTACCTGCAATCAGGCTGCTCATGAAGTACGAAGGGGACATCTACAAAGTTGCTGAGGAAATAAGGAACTACAAGATGAACTCGTTCATCGACCCAGAGATGGCGCTTTGCGCTCTAAACACCATAACGAGAAAGGCTGAAGAGGTCAAGAGAGGACCTGTAACCAGAGCATGCATGATAGCAAGTGAAAACGTGAGAGGCAGAGCAGTTTACAGGAGGGCCGTGAAAGCATACGAGATGCTGAAGGAGGGTAAGAGCGTTGATGAAGTCGCAAAGGCTCTGGATGAAGAGAGAAAGGCATACGTGGAAAAGAGAGGCTCGGCAATTCTCTCGGCGTTCACAGGCAAGAAGATAGAGTTCAGGTTTACGGAGCTCAGACCTCAGGCGAGAAGGACGGATGGATTCACCAAGAAGTACTGGGGCTTCGACTCGTACATCTCCTACGACGTTACAATAGACGGGAAGACCTACCACATTGAGAACCTGTCCGCAAAGGCTGTTGTGGACTTCGCTCTTGAAGGTAAAGGCAGAGACGACCCTGACTACGGAACCGCTTTATTTGCAGGCGCTGTATTGGCACAGGAGCTTCAGTATATCGGGCACACGATCATCAACGTCACCGTTCCGGCAGCGGTTGCAGCGATCCTTGGTGCTGATGAAAAGGATGCAGCAAAGATGGCCGAAAATGGAGCTTACCTGACAAGGGCCATTCCAGGTGCCAAGAACAACGCCAAGGAGGTTGCGAAGCTTGCGAAAATGATATACTCAAGATTACAGGAGAAGGGCGAAATATTACCTTGATTTTTTATGAGAATTCTTATTTTTGACCCGAAAATAGCAGGCGTATCAGGAGATATGCTCCTCTCTTCACTCATCGACCTTACAAACTCCCTTGACGAGGTGTTAGAGCTTGAGGAGGTAATAAACAGGCTGGACTCGTGCAGGAAGTTCAAGGTAAACGTCGTGGAAAGGGATGCTGGAATCAGGGCGAAAGGGCTTGAAATCGAGATTGAAGAGAGAAAGCTGGCAAACCCTTCGGAATTCAAGAGGGCGGTGGAGTTCGTTGTGAATCACATGGACCTGCCAGAAAGGGGAGCAAAATGGTCTGGAATGTAATTGATGACCTCATAAGCGCTGAAGCCGCGCTTCACGGTAATAACTTTCACCTTCACGAGGTTGCGTCTCTCGACACTATTTTGACGTTGTGGGAAGCGCCGCGCTACTCTGCAGAAACGGCTACCTCGACGCGGAAATCTACACGACTCCACCAGCGCTAGGCGGAGGGAGCATAGAAATAGCTCACGGCAGAATAACCATTCCTGCTCCAGCCACTCTCGAAATTCTTAGGAGACATAAGTTCCGCTACTCCAACTTCAACGTTGATGCCGAACTTACAACACCAACCGGCGCTGCAATCCTCGCAAACTTAACGGAAAACATCGTTGACGTTTTTCCACCCATGACACCGTTTAGGGTGGGCTACGGCTCAGGAACAAGGAAAATACATGGCGTTGTCAACGTTTTGAGGGTTGCTGAGGGAGATGCTTTCCAGGCGGTTAACGACAGGATAGTGATTCTGGAAACAAACGTTGACGATGCAAGCGGTGAGATTATAGGCCATGCAGCAACCAGACTATTCGAGGAGGGGGCTGTAGATGTCTATGTAACTCCTGCAATCGGAAAAAAGAATAGGCCTACACACGTAATTTCAGTAATAACTGATTACAAAAACTACTCCCGGCTGGTTGAGCTGCTGATGAGAGAAACGGGAACGATAGGAGTGAGAATCTACGAGCTGCCGAGAATGGTGGCTCAGAGGAAAAAAGAGAGAGTTGAGGTGTTTTTAGAGGGGAAAAAATTCGAGATTACCGTTAAGATATCAAGAGTGGGAGAGAAAGTTATCAACGCAAAGCCGGAGTACGAGGATTTAAAGAGGGTGGCGAGGGAGCTTAATCTGCCACTAAGAGAGGTCGCAAAAAAGGTGGAAAAAATACTCACATCTTCCTGAGCGCATCCTCTGCTGCAAGTATTACTGGTGGGGTGGTGGGAGCTGAAGTTAAAAGCGGATGCGTGCCTATCTGAAGCGTGTCTATCTCTGAGGCGGTCAGGTTGTTCTGGATTGCCATTGCTATCTGATTTACCATTTCTCCAACCTCATATCTCCCAGTAACCTGACCTCCAAGGATTACACCACTCTCCTTGGCAAAGATCAGCTTCACCTTCGTCTTTGCCGCCCCGGGGATACTTGCCGGATGTCTGTTTAAGCTCTCTCCGTAGCCTGCAACGACCTCAAAACCTTCTTTCTTCGCCATCTCCTCAGTAAGGCCTGCAGCGCCGAGTGCAACATCCCCAACGAAGGTTGAGAAAACACCCACCGTTCCCTTGTTCACTCTCACAACCTTGAGAGAGTACAGATTTGCCCCAACAATTCTCGCTTCGAAGGTGGCAGTTGAAGCTAACATTACCCTGCTCGTTTCCCTGGTGAAAAAGTCCTTTTCTTCCGAACAGTCCCCAACGGCGAAAACGTCTTTCTCGCTCGTCCTTCCGTACTCATCCGTCCATATTCTATTTCCTATGCTTATTCTAAGTCCTGCCTTCTTAGCAAGCTCTATGTTCGGACGGTATCCCACCGACATTATGACCACATCTGCCTCAATCTTCCTGCCATCCGCGAGTTCAACAGCTTCTACGCTGGAATTGCCCGTAATCCTCTTAACTGTCGAGTTCAGATAAACTTCTACTCCAAGCTTCTTGAGCTCTTCCTCAGCAATTCTTGCGAATTCCTTGTCAAAAGCGGCTGGAAGCAGCTGATCCATCATTTCCACCATCGTAAACTTTTTCCCAGCTTTAGCAATCTGCTCTCCTACCTCGACACCTATGAACCCGCCTCCGACTATGACAACCTTTTCAGCCTTTTTTACTGCCTCATGCAGTTTTCTGAGCTCTTCTATGTTCTTCGAGACCGTGAAAACTCCTTTCTTCTCAACCCCCTCTATTCTCGGCATCACCGGTGTTGAACCCGTTGCAAAAACAAGCTTCTCGTATGAAATGCTCTTTCCACCCTTCGTTCTCACGACCTTGGCTTTTACGTCAACATCTTCGACCTCATCGATGATGAACTCAATCCCAAGGTTCTCTGCAGGCTTCGTTGGCATCACGTCAGCCTCTACAGAGCCGAGAGTTTTGAAGATGTACGGTATACCGCAAGGCACCAAACTTGTTTCCTCTTTCTTTATTATCGCCACGCTCTTGGCAGGGTAAAACTTTTTAGCCGTCGTTGCTGTGACTATTCCTGCTGGTCCACCTCCGATAATCAAAACGTCGTACTTCATAATACACATGCTCTCGATGAATATTTAAACTTATAAGAATATTAATAAATAAAATCTTTCAGTTATAAACCTTTTGTGAATATTTCTTTTTCTGTTTCGATAGATTAATTATAATGCTCTAAATATTTTCAACGGAACGCAATCAACAACAAAATCAACTCCGAATCCTGAAAAATCCCATCCCGAAGCTCGCCTTTGCTCCACCGCCAATAAGCTCGCCTATTGACAGGAGAGTCAGAGCATTATCGTCAATTTCTGAAATCGAATATCTCGCCCTCCCCGTAACACCGAAAAAAGACCTTAACCCCTGCCTTTTCGACCTGTGATGCAACTCGTGTTTCTCCCAGCTTGATTCCAGTGTTTCAGCTTCGCAGTAAAATTCAGGCACCTCTCCACTGCCATACTCGTTGACGAAGAGGATTAGCCTCCTTCGCACTATGTGAATGAGGAATGGAAGATTTATGGGGGTTTTGGCTTCCATGGGAGTTAGATAATCAACCTCTATCTCCTTTTCCACCTCTCTGGGTTTGATTTTGCCCAGCTCAATGCTACTAAGGTTCTCAACAAAAACCGTTTCGCCATCGTAAACCTCCTTTCCGCTTATGGCATCTGAAATGCTTACTATTTCGTATTTGCTTGTAGCATTGAGCCCCATTTTGCCAAGATATCGGAGACCATATATGATGTGTGGTAAGTACTTGACGTAGTCCCCAAAAACGTTGATGTAAAGCGTTAGCTCTCCTCTTCCGCTTACAGACCTGCCGAAAAAGGGCGGGATGAACACGATGGGGCGTACAGGCTGGGATCTGCCCCTTTTCTGCCTGTCTCTTGTGTAAAGGGCATGGTAGAGGCAGTCATCGACAGACTTGCAGATGTTACAGGATGGTTTAAGGTAGCTGCAGACGGCCTTCAGCAGAACGCTGCCAAAGCCCCCTCTGAACTTGTTGCCGAGGAAGGGCGGAAGGTGATACTGGGGGAAGTAGAGTCTGGCTTTAAGTCTGGTGAGTTGGAGGGAGAAGGACATATTTTGCTCAAAACCTGTTTTGAAGAGAGTTTTTCACAATTATCCCCGTCTTTCCAAGTATTTCGAACATTTCGCTGTAACTCTCAGCTCTTTCGAGTCCTAAAGATGAGATGATGTGTGCAGTCTCAATTATGTCTATCTTGCCTTCGATTATATTCCTGTCAACCCTATCTAATGCCATACCTCAACCTCCTCATTCTCTCGTAGTACTCGTGATACGGGCTTTATGTCCAGATACTCCCATCATTACTCTGTTCCACCCTCCCTCTTTTCATCCTTACAGTGAATGAGGATTGAGTTTTTAGGACGTTAAACATAATCTGGCAGGGACGAGAGTCCTCACATCGTCCCTTGCAAGATTTGCCTCGTATAGTGCAGGCGGTCTGAAGTTTTCATTTACGATTGTGGATAGGCTTTCGGCATTCATTTCTATAAATTTTTCAAACTCGCTTTAAAAATTCTTTTATCTATCATCACGCGCATCAAATCTGCCGTAGCCCAGCGACGTCTTTGCCCCTACTCCGAATTTCTTCAAAGCCTCTTTGAGCAGTTTTTCTGCTTTCTCCGCTAAATCATCCAAATCTCTTGAAGCCACGGCAAAGGTGAATTCAACGCCGGCAGGGACTGTTAAGAAGAAGATTGGATTTGGTGAATGCCAGTCTCCCGGAGGCTCCCCATGCTGGTAGTATGGCTGATAGTGAGGGTTCATTATGTCGAGTTCGAGATTTGGTTTATCTTTTAGTTGCTCAGGCGTAGGGAATGCGTCGAAAAATATCACGCTGCCCTCCTCTTTCTGGGTTCCGAAGATTTTTACTATGTCTCCTACACTAATCACAGTATCTCCAATCTCAACGCGAGTGTTCCGTATAGCTCCGAGCTCGTCGAATTTTTTCTCGAAGAGCTCTTGGATTACAGCAGCAGTTAGATAGTAATCTTCGGGAACGTCATTCTTTTTTATTTTGTCTCTCTTTGCAATCCTCGCCTTCAAGTCTTCCTTTACGCTTTCGTAAATCCTAAGTATCTCGTCACCATTTTCTCTGGCAAGAATGCTGAATGCGTAGTGCTTGGCCACACCCTTTAAAGCAGAGCCGGGTATATACGGGACGCCATAGTTTCTGTGGAGCCTTATTGAAGTTTCGTAAACACTCTCATCACCCAACCCGACTACAAGGCGGGATTTTGTTCTCATGCTAAAGATTTTTGATGAAAAAGAATTAAACAGTCTCTCGTAGTTTTCGAAAAAGACTCTGTATTCATCCAAACTTCTTCTGAGTACAGAATTCAAAAAGTTCTGAAAATCATCAACGTTTTTAAAGATTTCCTTCACCGCCGAAAGTGATGATTTGTAAGACTCTGACCTCCTTTTAACGAATGGCGTCATTTTGTTGAGGATTAAGCTAAGATTGTATATTGCTAACTCTTTTTTCCAGAATTTCTCTGCATAATTTGCTAATTCTGAGTTAACGGGGTATTTTACAACTACATTCGATTTCATAATTCCTCCTCCAGCATAGCCTTGGCAAATTTTTTAATCCAATTAAGAATTGAAAGAGCCTCCTCTGTTGAAATAGCTACGTCTATTGCTGTTTTTCCATTATGTACTTCAGCGGGTCCTCTCCGTTTGTTAAACCACTAAATGCAGAATCTTTTCCGTTTCCTTCCGCAAGCCAAGTTGAAAGATGCTTGTAAAGAAAGGCATAGGCGATGTTTTCTGCATTTCCAAAGCTTTCCGGGTTTATACTTTTGTAATCGACATCATCAATCGGCTTTTCAAGTTTTGAAAGGAAAACGCAAGAGTTGCCCCAAGACCATTATTGAGAATTATTGTTGGGGCCTTTTCAGCATAAGAAGAGTACTTTCCCTGAACTTTTTTGTTCTGACTGTATTTATCTTTAATATCTGACACGACTTTAAAGGCGAAACTTGCCCGTTCCTGCTCAATTTCCCTTATGTCCACCGGTCAACACCCCCGCTCTAACTTTCACAAACCCTTTTCCAACAGTTTCATCTCCCCCAATTTGCAGAAATGCATTGTTGAAAGTTACTTTTAAAACATTAACAATTTTCTGAGTGTTGTCCACTTCTTTGGGCAAATTCTCTTTTTTTGGACTGCCTACAGCAATCAGAGAGTACATTAAGGTGTCTGACGGCAAAAATTCCTCGTACCAAAGTCCACCCCGAGCAACTGTACCTTTTTCTGCATCAATTCTAACCCTTGCAACAATCTCAGTTGAGAATCTCGTGAATGATTTGAATACATCATCGCTGACTATTGCAATGCGTTCTTTGATTGATTCTATAGGTTTTCCGAAAAAGTTGTCTCCAAAAGCGTTTTTAAGACTTCAACTAAATTTTCTATTACATTGCTGTCTGATTTAACTTTCAAAGACGATGTCCTCCAAAATTACCTTGTTTTCTCCATTTAGAATTAAGGCATTGCCAGCAATCGTTTCATTATTGCTGAGTTCCACTTTAAATCTTGAAAGAATTTGCTTTAGCTCAATATCATTTTCGATTTCAGAAACTAACTCAAGGTCTTCCTTAAGCCTTTGGATAACTATGGGGCTCGTGACAAAAGCAAAAACCCCCTTAGCGCTCCTCACCGGAAATAGGAGAATTTTAGCGTCTCCAACGCTTACAGCTCCAGCATGCTCTGATGCTCCATCTGTTGCGGGACCGAAAACGATCTCCGTAAGCAGAGGATCTCTTTTTCTCTCTTCAACTTTTTTAATGAATTCATCCGCCTTTTCTTTTAGAACTTCCTTTGTTTTCTCTTTCCACTTCCATTTCTGGCTTTCGACCTCAATTTTTTCATCTAATTCAAGTTGTCTAAACCGACTCCGCAAAACACCCTTCAAACTCTGCCCCCATATAACGGGAAACCCCGTATGCCTTTCCCTCTGTATCGGCAAATCTATAACGCTCAGCTCAGCCCCGCTCCCCGCATGCACGGGTGTTATACTATACAAACCAAAAACCACGGCTTTTTCAAACATGTCGAACACCTCCTTTCAGTATCTCCTCCACAACCACGTCAATAACATCTCCTTCCCTTAGCTCACTGTGGGACTGAACAACCACAGCTCCGAGTCTCGGGTCGTATACTGCCACAAAGGGCGTGTGATGGTACTTGTGGGCTAAAAAGCAGTGGAGCCATATTGGACCTCTTCCAGAGATTACAACTCCTTTTCTCGTATCCACAGAAGGGATCTCGATTTCCTTAAGAATTTCCGGTTTTATCGGCTTTTCGATTTCAAAGTGAATTAAAGTGAAGTTCTTGCGATCAATCACAGCGAATTTCATTGATATCCACCTCTCGAATTACACCCGTATCTTTCCACTCCCTCAATACATTTCTAACATCCACATCGCTTATCAAATTCCAGAGATTCACAATTTTATCAAACATTATACCCTTAGAAACTTTATCTTCTTCAAACTCCAGTATTCTACCCCTGAACTTTGTCAAAAATTGTTTTCCGAGCCCGTAATTCTCAAGAATCCGCTCCACCTCCCTGATGTTCACGAAACCTCTTCCACCAAACAAATTAGAAATATCTTTCATGATGCTACCCATTTCCAAGTTGAATATTGGCAACTCCTGCCATTTCTTGAGAATCTCTATTGTTGCCTGCCTTATGTTTTTGTTACTCGGTTTGTCTATCCACTCTGGCTCCATCAGAGCCACATCATTCTGAAACAGATAGTAATACTTGAGATCGTTGCCGTGTATGCGCCTGCTGTGAGCATTGCCAGATTAATCTGATTCGTTCCTCCTATCATGTTACCCCAGACTTCCTTATCTTTTAAGGCTCTGAGTATCACTCCAATTTTCTCAAAGCAATCATCAAAATTCTGATGATCTACTTTAACAAGATAGAATTTCTTTAAACAGAATTCCAAATTAAAATTTTTTTCGATGTGTCTAAATAGTTTCTTCAAATACTTCACAATTGGTTTTTCTACCTTCTCTTCAGACCCTCCTGAAAGACTGAACCAATTGGACTTATATTCCAGCTTTTTGCGCCCTTCAATCACATCTCGTGAGGTAAATACCACCAATACTTCAGGTATACCTTTTGTCATTTCGTAACTGCCCTTTTTCTCCGCCTCACTCGAGTACTTGAAAAATTCTTTGGCCTCTTCAATTCCAAGAGCTTGAGCAATCTGAAGAGTGTACACTGCCGTCAATGGTACAGTAACAGCACCCGGTCGAAAGCCTACACCTGAGATGTGATACACACCCATTTACCACACCCCCATAAAGCACAAACCGTAGCCGAGTTTTGTGAGTTTTCCGAGCTTGAGATAAGGCATATCCAACTTGACTTCCCCCTCAAACTCTACAAAATAAACGGAACCCGCTGGAACCGCATATCTTGTTGGTTTAGGCTTTCTGGTAACAAAATCCCACCCGCTGAAAATGACTGGCTTTCCGCCAATGAAATTCACACTCCTCACACGTTCTATTCCGATATCACCGAGCAAATCATAATCTAATTTTGATGAATAACCTTTTGCTCCCAGTATCGCCGGAGTTGCGAGGTAGATTTTTAATCTTCCGGTTTCGTTTATTTTGTCTCTGATCTTTTTCCATTTACTCCTCAGGTTGGTTATACACTCCGGCTCTTCTCTCTTTTCAAACTTAACAAACCTCCTCTCACCACCGACTCCTAAAATCCCCTCGTCATCAAAATCGACGCCATCTTCAACCCAAACAGCTATACCGCAGTCGTCGGAGAACCTTAGCATTTCTACTTGGTAGAAGTGTTCTTCCTTTGTAACCTTAGCCTTTGTAAGTGCTATTCCTACTCTACGTTCTTTCTTAAAAATTTTCTGCCTTTCTACCACAGAATCCTCAGCAATTCTTCCCTGAAGGTAATCAATAAGACCGCTGAACTTTAAAAAGCCGTTGAATGGCCTAAATTTAATGCCCTCAGAATCCATTAGGATTGTAATACCCAATTTGTCAATCCTGTGTGGTTTTACAAGGCCCAGGTTCTGGGTCACATCATGCGGCGATTCTACAAGAAGTTCGAACTTACCATCGTACCTGTAGAAGAAATGACCCAGAATTTCAAATTCAGGCTCCTCTTTTCCAAACCCTATTAGATCTTTCACTTTCGAACCATATTTCACGTAAATTGCAGACCTCACCGCCCCTGCCAATGTTTGAGGTAACGGCAATATTGTGCGCGCTACATGATTGTTTACATCAAAAGGCCGTGGCTCGCGGAATAATAAAGAATCATAAGGCTTCATCACCAAAATCATTTAGCTCCACCTCTAATTGACTCATATAAGATTTTTACAAGATTTAAGAATCCCCGCACCTGTTTTCTGATTACATCTACTGCTTTTTCGTATTTATCAAGAAATGTCTCTAAGTTTGCCCCATCACTTATGTATTTGTTGATTTCTTCGTCATTACCTTCCAGCTCAACTCTAACTCCCTGATGACCTCTGGCAAAAACTGACTGAAACTCTTCAGCCAAATTTTTATCTATAGAATGTCTAACTGCCTCATATTTAACGAGCTGGTGTAGAAACTCTTTACTGATGACATCTGCGAAATTCAGGAGTTCATAAATAATTCGGGGAGAAACCTGCTCTTTTACCAGCAGATTGGCAACCGCTTTTGCATCTTCCAGTGTTTCGAAGTTAACAACACTTTCATAGTAGCTACCACTCCTTTTCAGCAGTCCAACAGCAATTGCATTTCTACCGAGTTTTTTAGCTTTTTGAAGCAGTTCCCGTGTTTTTTCAAGTGCATCGTAAAGCGGATGCTTATAGTGAACTATTAAAAGACCTGCGCTGAGCGGATGCTTATAGTGAACTATTAAAAGACCTGCGCTGAGTTTGTTTCCCGGCAACATTTCCCAGCCATTCCACGAGGTTGAGAAGGTCATTGCTAATTCTGTAGCAACATCAAAGGCGGTATCTACAGGTAGCAAAACGAGAACGTCATCTCCACCTGAGTAAATGAGCGTTCCGTTGCCTTTTCTAACTACATCTGGGACATGGTTCACCGAGAAATTTTTCAATGCCCTGCTTATCGAAGAGTGGGCTGCAGGAGTGATTAGTCTTCTAACTGTTTTTGCTTTTACTCTCAACGCATCACTTACTCTCTCCAAAATGGCTGAGTGTAAATAATGCTCAGCAGTTTTAAGCTTCTCACCGCTGAGCAATTTCCCCATTTCGTCCCCATCCATCATCAGTATGGCATAGTACTTCGGAGGCTCTCCCAACATCTTATATACTTCAGATAGTCTTTCTCTTAACTCGGAAATCATGGTTTCGTAATTTTTAACATCGTCTAAACCGAGTTTAGCAGCGTCGAAACCGAGTGTATCGAGCAGTGTATTAAAGTCTCGCAACCGCTCTGAGTACAGAATCTCATTGCTGAAATTCCTGTTCAGCCCCTCCAAGAACTCCTCCGGATATACCTTTCTGCTTTTGAGCTCGGATTTGACGTTGTTTATTAAGGTCTGAACAGAATGCTTCAAGTTCTCCAATTTACCCAATAACTTCTCATCATCAACATTTTTTAGTCCTCTCAGGTAATCATAAACCTCCTTCCAGGTAATACCATGCTTTGTTCTCCTGCACATCGCAACCTCGCTTACACTTTCAATATCCGGAACTACCTTACCTACCCCTTCAAAAATATCCAGAGTCTCAATGAACTTTGGATAGAACCTTTTAACAGCGCAGACAGCACATAGACGTTCATTGCTGCGAAGGTGGGAGGGCCATCGCTTATGAATTTTCCCCCAAACATTTTCCATCATTTCCCGGCTTTCGCCACCTATGGCCAGATGCTCACCACAAAGCGTGCATTTGTATCCTGCGGGTTCGGCTGGTTTGTCGAAATGCGTCGATTCAATCGCATTTAACACAGTCAGGATTTCGTAGTAAAGAGAGTAAAGGTCGTATTTGGTTGGTCGATTGTTGCTTGCCTCCACACTACCAAGCATATCAAGCCATTGCAGATATTTACTTTCTATTGCATTTGGCAAGCCAAGACTTCTGACAAAATCTTTTACCTTTTCATAAGCTTCCTCTTTGCTCCCAGAAACATCTACATCATGGATTTTAAGAGAGCTCAGGGTTAAGGTGAAACGTTTGAGCAAAATTTCTTTGTGAATTTCTTTTTTGTCACCTAAATGTTTTAGAGCGTCACTGTGTTCCAAGGCCCCAACAATAACCTCATTCCAGAGTTTGTCAAATAAATCAGCCAAGAAGCTCTCAATTTCGTTCCTGATGCCTTCTCTTAAATTGTTTAGCTCCTTTTCATCGCTAACACCTACGAGTGCCAGGAATTTATTGGGAACAGACGCTATTTTAAGGCTGTGAGAATCTGAAAACTCCCAGATTTTCTTTGAATGTAACCAAGCATGGAAAAAGGGATTTCCCCTCAAGTGAGGATATATCACGACATCTGGACCGAATTTATCAGCGATGAATGAGATTGCTTTGAAGGTTAAAGTTGAAAGCATGTGGCTCGCTGCCCACAGATCTTTTTCTTTCCTCGCATCAGCAATGAACTTCTGAACGGGGCTAATTTTAAAAAGCACCAACACAGGCTTTTTTCCGTCAATTTCAGCACCGAAAATGGCCGAAGTGGCGTCTGCATGGTCAAATAGCGTATGGTCCGGGCTAAGAGTATATGCAGGTAAATTCACGAACTCCTCTGCGAAGCTTGCCGAAAACTCCTCCTCCAAGGCTTCCTTTAGCTTCTCGGCGTAAAATGCCCATAGTGAAATGTAGAGGTCTTTTGGGTCACTGTATCTATTCTTAAAGTCATCAAAGACTTTCTTTTCTATTTTAAGAATTCTGCTAAGTATCTCTTGAAACTGCTCCTCGTAATCTTCTTTGCCCTCATCATCAACGTCGTAAACCTCCCTCTGTGTTTGAGGAAGATTGGCTAAAATTGTGCCGTACTCCTTAATCTCCCCGGTTACGGGGTGCCTTATAATTGGTTGGCCTATGTACTCATATTTTTCCGTGTTGTGAATCCTGTCAAATGTCGATTTCAGTTCTTTTTTGTGGATACTCTTTTCAAGGTCTACTCTTTGTAAGGATGATGCTTGTATATCAGCATTTTTTATTATTCTTTTTAGAGATTTGCTTGGTTTTAGTTCTCCAAGAATAAATGAGGCTCTTCGTTCATGCGTTTTAAGTTCAAACGACTTATCTGGAGGGTCATGGAAGAAAGCCCTAATTTTGTTTAACCAGAATTCGTTGTCAGCCATTTTATTCACCTCTCTGGGTAAATTCTCTCTGCCCCGATATTTTCCAGAAACACGAAAATATTGTCCCACTTCACATTCATTCCCGGTTTGAATATTTTAGTCTTAAAAACCGAACACCCTTACATGGTACTTTTCGGAAAGTTCTGTTATCCCGACTTTAATAGGAGATGCTCTCCTGTCTTTTTTTGTACCTCTCGGTAAACCAAAAACAAAATCACGGTATCCGTAGTTAGACAAGTGGTTATTTTTGTTCTTAAATTCTTTTTCAAACAAATCAAGAAGGGTTAACCGCTCATTTTCTAAATTGTTGCTCCGATAATATACCTCTTCCAATTCAGCCTTTTCCCCCCACAAGAACAGGTAGAAACACCAAAAAGAAGAATAACTTGTGCAATTTTTATTTTCATGATCACAAAGAAACGTCTTTTTTAGAATTTTAGCAATTTCTACAGTGAGATCATTCACCATCTGCCCCAACTGATTTTTATTTTTAGGCAAATCTATTAGTTGCACATCGGATTTTAAACTTGAAATTTTGAGTGACCCCGCTCCACGAGAGCATCTAAAACCAATCCCACCAAAATACACCAACCCAATTAAAGAATAGCAGGCTAACTTAAGAACTTCTTCATCATCCGAAGTTAAAAGCAGCGTGAATTTCGATCCGGGAGCGATTGCTCTTTGAGATACTCTTGTTGTAACACCTTTCTTCTTTTTCCAAACCATTGGTAGTGGACAGAACCTCTCTTCCACGTGTTCTTTTACAACTTCAACCACCACCCTACTCTCCCGCTTTGTGCTTCCAAAAACGTACTCCTCAACCCTCCTCAACCCCTCAACATCATTGCCAAAATAGCTCCCGGACAGAGCCCTGAACCACCACCTCATCAAGCCTTTAATCGATGCAGCCCTGATTTCGGCTTTGCTCTGATTAGCACCGCGCATGAAAACAGGAGTGATAGCCTCAAGAGTAAAGGTAGCACTGTACATGCACACTGGCTATCAAAGGAAAATATTAAGCTTTCGAAATGTGCTCATTTTACAGTGTTACGGTACAATCAACCCAGCGAGTTCGGTTGCACTCACAATCAGGGGCTTTCTCTTCTTCACCTCAATCAACCCCATCTTCTCAAGAGCTGCAAGATGCCTCCTTATGGTGCTCTCATCCTTGCCCAAGTGCTTGGATAAGCCTCTCACGTCTCTCAGCCCGTTCATAACGGCCTTAAGGACTTCAACTTTATCATCACCAAGCGGTGACTTGACTATTTTCAGAACTCCAACGGGCAGCTCCACAATATCAGAGAAATCTTCTTTCTCAATCTCAACTTTCAGGTTTTCTGGCAGCCCCAACATGCATGCGAGAAGCACGATGACGACCAAAACTCTCATACCTCCGCTGATATTAACAACAACCAAATCATAGCCCTCAACCTCTTTGATTTTATCCGCAACCTCTCTGATTGCTTTTTCAACACTCTTCAGCTCAACCTGTAGAACTTCAACCTCCACCCTGTCTCCGTAGGAAGTTTCCAGAAGCTTTCGAATCCACTCGTAAGCCTTTACCACTCTTTCAACCATCTGCGTCGTTATAAGGATTACTCTGTCCCCTTCTTTGATTCCGTGCCGGAGTATGGCTCTGTAACAGAATTTTTCGTCAAAGCCGAGTGTGGCGATTAGTGCAGTTCTCATACACGTTGTTAATTTGAAAGCAATATTTAGCCTTTTCCGATGTATATTGGTAGCAGAAAGATTTATATTAAATGAAGTATGAGTTCTACCATGAGTTTCGACAATTTAGCAAAGGTCCTTGCAGTTCTCGTCGCAGAGCAGGGAAGCTACACCTACGTTGACAAGCTCGGATACGTGCCCTCTAAGGATTTAGCAGTTTTTTACCTGAAGGAGGCCTTGAGAGACCTCCATTCCATCCAGCAGAAGGAAAAATTTGAAAATGAGAAGGCCAGAGAACTGGTTGGAAAGATTGACTACGAGAGGGTGGAGAAAGAGCTTGAAGATATAGCCAAAACTGACGAGAGGAAGGAGCTGAGAGAGAAGACCTCTCTCATCGCTGCTAAGGCTCTTGCCCTCTCAGCAAAATTGGGAGGTGGTAGTGGTGAGTGACGTTTTCGTTTCGGTAAGAGGAAGAGTTATGCTCAATGTGGAAGCAATGAACATGACTGAGAGCGTTGGAAATTACGTGAAGCACAGAAGAGTGCCCGTAGTTTTGCCTGACGCAAAATACACAACATACTTTGTTCCTGCAATCAGTGGTGAAAGCATTGCCCATGGCTTTCAGGAGGTTCTTGCAGAGGTTGGCAAAAAGAATGGGCTGAAGGTTTGCAAGCTATGTGAGAAGGGAATTTTCCTTAAGAGCACCAACGAGAACGTTTTCAAGGAGTCCTTCTCATCAGACCCGCCAAAGGACGATTTCGAGTTTGAAAAAACAGTAATTGAAAATTGCATTGTTGAGGATGTTGGTGGATTCCTTTACGCTCCCAGAGCAGGTGGAAACGTAAAAAGAACGTCAAACTTCTACACCGGCTACATGATTCCCGTAAGGGAGTCCATAGAGGGAGCAGTAATAGAGCCTCAGCTTCACTCAAGGTACGCCCTCGGCACTCCCTTCGTTGAGGGAGGGCAGGGACAGATGATTTACTACGTGGAGCTTTCTTCAGCGGTTTACACTTTCAGCTTTGACCTTGATACGAGGTACATTGGAAGGACGACCTTCAGCTATGAAAAAGCTGGGACAGAGGTGGGGAAGAGGAGTGAAAGAATTAACGCAGCTCTTGAAGCCCTAAAGAAGTTTCTCATCGAGTTCGCCTTTGGAGCAAAGAAAACGAGGTTTTTGCCAGTAATGGAATGGGATTCCTTAGTTGTGGCAGTTTCTGACGACGTGTGGACTGTCCCAAGCCCCTACACTGCAGGCTACATAGATAACGCAAGGAAGAAAAAGGAGAAGGTTAACTTCAACACGAAGCTCTTTGTTTACCCCGAAGGTGGAAGCTTTGAAGAGGTTGTGGTTGAGGCGATTGAGGAGGCGAAGGAGAGAGCGGGCAAATGATTGGCTATCTCGTTGATGTTGAATTCGTCTGGGGATTTCAGGCGAGGATTGCTGGGCTGTCAAAGACTTCCCCATCCTTTTACTATCCCCCTCCAACAACCTTTCTCGGTGCAGTTGCAGAGGCTATTGCAAAGGATAAGGGCATTGGAGAGCAGAGGGGAAAGGAGATAATTTCGGAGCTCGGAGAGAATCTGCTTGCCATAGGCTGGAAGGCTTTAAACTGCACTCCCCTGAGGTATTCAGATATTAACAGGATTCTCGCTGTCAAAATCACTTCAGGTGTTCTTTACCCCAATCCCCAAGACCTTGCAAAGTCCTTCGACTCCCCCGCAAGAGGGAAAACCATCTTATCCTCGCTAAACGATGAGGCTCCAAAAATAAGATGGTTCCTCGTATTCAAAGAGGAAGCAGTAGAGGAGAAAATCCTGTGGAAAATACACAGAATCGGCTCGAAGGAGAGCAGAGTGGCGGTTGTGGACGTCAAAAAGGTGAAGGTCACGCAGAAGGATGGTCTTATTTCAACAGATTACAGCTTTCCCGCAGAGGACGGTGTGGAACTCAGGGGAATCCTGAGCCAGAGATGGGAGTTTGAGGTTTATCTGAATCCTTTTGAGGTGAAGTATTCAGAGAAGGAAAACCCCCTAATGAGCTACATCTCTGGGAAGAAGGCGGTGCTCTACAGAATTCCCATTATGACCTCCATATTTTCAACGCCCGAATGTTTGGTAGAGGTGGGGGGCGACTTCAAAGCCTACGAGGCTGGCGGAGAGGTGGTGATTGGTAGATGCTCAAAGTGAAACTCTCGCTGCCTCCAGACTCGACCTTTTTAAGCCAACTGATTTACGAAAGCCTTCTTTACCTCTCTGGAAAAAGCTTGCAAAGTTTGAAAACGGAGAGCTCTTGATTGAATCCATTTCAAAGGCTCTTGAAACTTTTGATGATGAAAGAGTGGGCGAAATTCGGATTGTAATGTCTGGAAATGATAACATTAACGCCAAAATCTTCGAAACTTTTGGGATAGGTGGGGTAAAAAGCAGAAAAACCTACTACGACCTCATCGCTTTACTTAAGGAGCACAGGGATAAAATCTCCACCAAAGATGAGTCGGAAATCCATCTCAATATAAAGGGAAAAGACGTTTTCATGGATATAAACAGCAAATCCGACGGTATTGCGGCACCACAACTCCTCAAAGTTGACAGATACACCGGCTTCTCCTCCCTCGACACCCCCTACACCTCTCAGCAGCTAACCTTTTACCTCTCAAAGGAGGTTGCTCTCCTCGCGCTGCTGGGAATCTACTCCTCTTTCGTGACCAACGTCAGGCAGCAACAGCAGAGCTACTACTACTTCCTTTTCTTCTCCCCGGAAGAGGTTGCAGGGCTGCTAAACAGTCCATCCTTAGCTGAGAAGTTTTTCTTGGTAAAAGAGAGCGTAAGGGAGAGCCTGCGAGAGCTTTTAAGGAGGACAACGTTTAACGAGCTTTTGCTGATTGAGACAACTCTAAACCTTGAGCTGCAGAGGCTCATGGAGACAGAAAATCTGGATAAGATCTCTTTGACACTTTTCAAGATTGCCCACGAAGGTCAAACTTACAAGATTTACGAGCAAATACCCATAACAGTTTACAGAAATCCAGCTTTTTACGAAACAGCCAAAAAGTACTTCAGAGACCCGTTAAAATTCTCTGAGAAGTTGCGAAAAGCCATTACACAGGGAGTAATTCCCTCAGCCTTGCAATTCTAAGCACCAAAAACAAGTACAGCGAGGCTGACAACATTCTAAAAGCAATCCAGATGCTCTACAGGTTCGTGGTTCTTGGCGACCTGCAGGGATGGTTTGGTTTTTTGAGGGAGCTCAACAATGCACACTCGAAGCTCAAGAACAGCAGTGACGGAAGGGAGAAGAAAAGGGCAGGTCAGTATCTCAACATTGTGAAAGAGGTAGCATGGTAACGCTATCCGAAATCTACGGGGAGATTGTGGAAAAATGGTTTGGAGGCAGAGACGAAAGACCCTTCATCGCCAACGCCATCAGAGAAATTGAAAAAAACTGGGACAGGAACATCTTCGTCATAGAAGCTCCAACAGGCTACGGAAAGTCCACGATTTCTGCCACTATTGCTGCATACTCTTTACAAGAGGAGCTTAAATCAATAATAGCTTTCCCGCTCAGAACGCTCCTTGAGGACCAGTATAACAAGTTTAAGGGCCTGTTTGGCAACAAATTAGGAAAGAGGTACATGCACAACCCCGACTCCCCTTACCTGATTAAGCCCGTCACCCTAACAACCATCGACACCCTTGCCCTGACACTCTTCGGCATTCCTCCAGAAGACCTTGATAAGGCGGTAAAATACTGGGATGGCACATCTTCGGGCTCTCTCGGCCATTATCTTTTTTCTCAGGCCTCGGTGGCTTTATCCAACATCGTTCTTGATGAGGTGCATCTTCTCGCAGACTCAACCAAATCTCTCAATTTCCTCTTTGCCCTCATGCATGCTGCGATTGATAATGACCAGAAGCTCGTCCTGATGTCCGCAACAATACCCGAAGCGCTAAAGAAAAGAATAAAGGAGTTTAATCCCGATGTGTGTATGGTAGAGTTTAATGAGTCGTTCGACAGAAAATTCGTTGAAGAAAGAAGAAAGAAAAAATACCGTATTAATTTGATTGCTCTGGCATCGGTTGAGAAGTTTGGAAGTCTGGAGAGGATCCTGCTGGAAGGATCGAAGAAGTTCTCAAAAATCACAGTGGTTTTTAACACAATTGGCGATGCTGTTTACTTTTACAACAATATAAAGGAAAAGATTCCCGAGTTTAAAAAGCTCCTCCTTCATTCAAGATTCAGCGAAATGGATAGGGAGAAAAAGGCTGAGCTGCTCGCAGAGATGAAAAATCGGAAAAATTTGTAATCGTGACAACTCAGGTGATAGAGGCGGGAGTGGACATCTCATCCAACTTATTCATAACAGAAATTGCTCCTGCCAGCTCTTTAATCCAGCGCCTCGGAAGATTTCTGAGGTATGGGGAAAGGGAGGGGGAAGTTTACATCTGGTATGAGGTGGATGACAGAGGAGAGCTTGCTCGCTGGAAAGATGACAGGTACAAGGTTTACGACTACAGTCTTACCGCTCTAACGCTTGAAAAACTCGCAGAGATGAAAAACTTCAGCGTGCACGTTGATTACGACAGATTGCTTGACGTGTATGGGGAATTTGAGGTTGACGAAAGGGGCGTGAATGATTTGAGAAGGATACTGATGAACTTCGAAAACATCAATTCAGCGGTTGAAAAATTCTTTGAGCTGGAAGGTAGCTTCGTCAGAGACTCGTTTATAATACCAGTAGTTCCTTACAGCGTTATTGAGGAAAAAAGAAGGTCCTCGAAGGTTCCAGTATCCTTTGAAACTTTCAAGAACTTCAAGGTTTATGGCTGCATAGTTTCAGATGAATTCGTTAGCGCTGAAAAGTTAAAATGCAATCTCAGCTCCCCCAAAGCCCTTCTCAGAGACATGATTAGGAAGTCAATAGCCGCATTTGTTGTTGACGGAGATTATGACAGCGAGATGGGGCTGGTGAAAAGATGAGGATATACAGCTTCTACAATGAGAATGCCAGAAGGGAGACGCTTGAGGAGCATGTAGCTACTGCCCTCAAACTGCTGGACTCGGCAGAGAACTCAAAGCTGGTAAAATACGGAAAAAAGCTAAGCCCCGAATTTGAGAGGGCGGTGAAGCTTGCCATTATTTTCCACGATACGGGGAAGGTTTTCTTTCAGATTAAAAAGGGATATGGATACATGAGCTTCAGAGGGCATGAGTATTTCTCCACCTACATTTTCGACGTTTTCGCCCGCAGATTAATCAAAAGCGAAATTGAGAACTACGAAGCTCTTTCTGAACTCAGAAAAATCTGCAATTTTTCAATCTTCTTCCATCACCACGCTATGAACATTCGGATGAGGGAGCCAGAGGCAGGAAGTAACATAAAAGCAGGGTTAAAGCTTCTCGATGTTCTCTACAGCGAAGTTAAGCGTTTTCTGGAGGATAAAGAGAAGAAAGCTTTGAAGGCGGCTTTGGAGGAAGTAAAAGAAAAAGGAACCGCAAATTTAACAGGATACGTTAAAGGCGAAATAGTAAGAGAGGTGTGGAGAAATGCGATGGACAGCAGCAAATTGAAGAGGCTTTGCTACCTGAACCTTCTCGTTTTAATCGCCGCAGATTACAGCTCAGCAGCTTTGAACAGAGGAGGTAACAAAACACCCTTCGGAAGAGTGGTGGAGGAGTTCAGCGAGTTCTATTTAAAGTAGGTTTTTTAACCTCTGCTTATAATTAAGCTATGCTCCACCTCGTCGTTTACGACATAAGCGATGATGGCAGTAGGGCAAGGCTGGCAAAGCTCCTCGAAAAGTTTGGATTGCAGAGGGTGCAGTATTCAGCCTTCCGTGGAGAGCTGAATCCCAACGACAGAGAGGTTCTGGCGAGGCAGGTGGGAAAATTTGTGAGGGATGATAGGGACTGCATCTTCATCATCCCTCTCTGCCAGCGCTGCTCCTCCACCGCAATTGTAATCAGCAACACGGGAGTTGAGCTTGTAAAGGAGAAGGGAGTGGAGTTCGTTTAATGGCTCACAACTCCCAAGCAGCTAAACGCAGAACTCCCTAACTTCGCAGTAACCGCACTTTTTCGATTTGGACGTTCTGGGATACTTTTCTTCCTCAATCAGCCTCTCTATTTCCTTTATTATCCTTAAAAGTGCTTTCCTGTCATCAGGAGATATGCTGACCTCCACAAATTTTCCCTGATTGAGAAGAAAGAGATAACCCTTCCTCACCTCAACTGCGTAGTTCTCCTCAACAAGCAGGGCGTAGGCAGTTAGCTGCATCTTCCATGCGTAGGTGATGGACTGAAATCTCGTCAGCTTCACGTCAACGGGAAAGGCCCCTCCATCAACAATCACAAGAGCGTCGAGCACACCCTTCAGCCCATATCTTTTGCTCTCAAGATAAACCGACGTTAAAAGCTCTCCTTTCAACTTTCTGGCAAAGCTCCTCAGCTTTCCCCTCGCCTCTTCCTGCGCAGCCTTTCCCTCCTCCATTTTCGGCTTAGAAATCCTTATCCCTGCTATTTTTAAAAAATAAAGCTTCCTCGGGCAATAAAGATACTGAACTATGTCGCTAACATCCATTTTACCACTTCTGAACAAACCCCTCATACCTCCTCTCTCCTCTTAGAAAAGCAACAACATCTCTGGCGTGCAGGAGGATAATGGAGGAGTATGCAAGGTTTCTACCCCTGTATTGCGTTTTTGAGTCCAATCTTTCAAGCAGACTTGCTAATAGAAGTCTCCTCGCATTATCGCTCAGCTGGCAGACCATATTTCTCTTCTCGCAGTCCTCGGGCTTAATCTGCCTGTAAGAAATGAGCCTCAGCACCACTCTGTCAACAACCTGCTGCCTGAAGTTCTCCATTAAGTCTATGGCGAGGGAGCTTCTTCCTGAGACGTCCACATGAAGAAAACCTGCATAAGGATCAAGACCCGCAAGCTCAACAGCCTTGACACATTCGGCAAGCAGTATAGAATAGCCGTAGTTGAGCATAGCGTTCACAATATCCTTGGCATATCTCGGACTTCCGATTTCAATCCCTCTCCTTCCGTTAAACCGATACTCCTCCGGAATAACGAGAGATATAGCATCCCAGTAATGTTTCGAAGCTTTACCCTCAATTCCGAGCAATCTTTCCCTCACTTTGTCGATCATCTCTGCCTCCACGCCATCCAGTTCGTTCAGACAAGCATCTATTTCCTTCTTAGCCTTCAGGAGCGATTCAGCTACTTCCGGATTCGAATCTTTCCTTGCCTTAGCAAGATTTGTAAGAATGGCCATTTGGTTGGCCATCTTTGCTTTGATGAACTCCTTCGCCAGATGAACTCCTCTTTTATCGCCGTATGCAAGATACTGCTCTCTTCTCGTTTTTGCTGTGCCAATCAGAGGATGGCTCAGCCTTCCGAGAATTTCGCCATTGAAATCGAGAAAAACCACGTCCACTCGATTTTTGAGCAATAGCTTGATAGCATCGCTGCTTATTGCTGCTTTCCCGATAATCAGAACCTGCTTCAGGTCCTCAGGTCTGACTTTCCTCAATGCCTTGCCCTTCTCCTTAACGACAATCAGCCCGTTTTCAATTCCAAGATACTTTCCAAAGCCATCGACAACGAGCCTCATAGGCAAAAGGCATTAAACAGGCAGTTACTGCTGCAGCTCTTCGCCACTCCCGGATCAGCCTCATTAAAAACGATTTCAGCCTTTCTGTCCCTCTCCTCAATCCACCAGCTTCTCAGATTTGCGTCGATGTAATGGAGGTCCTTGCTGACTCTCATTCTCTCACCGTTGAATGTGATGGAGATTATACAGCCCACATCAACAGGAATCTCGTGAATGCTTTCGAGAACGAGAGCGTAGCCGGTGGTGTAGAGCCTCATTTCTTCATTGAACTCCCCAACTTTCAAATCGAAAACGACGTTTCTGAGATAGTCGTAGCAATCAACTGATATCAGCCCGCTGCAGCCGAGAAGGGAGCCATCCATTCTGTGCTCAACGAGAAAAGGCATGGACGTGAGAAGAACGCCCTCTTCGGTGGCGTAGGGTTGTTCAGACCTGACCTTGAGGTAGGATGATTGGCACAGGGACATGGTGTATTCCCATACTGCTTTAACTGCAACATTAATCATCTCGTTATCGTAATTCGGAGGCTCTGCAGAGAAATTCTTACTCTTCGCCTCTCTTATAGCTTTTGCAACAGCTTCGTGAATGGCTTTACCGAGAGAAACAGGAAAGCTCTCCTCTCCCCTCACCTTCTCAACCATTGTGAGATAAACATCCCTCGACGTAGGGCAGTATCTGCTGCAGATGAGGTACATGGGGAGCTTAACATTGTAGTAGGGCTTGAGCGGAGGAGAATGCCAGTTCCACCCTCTGAGCTCCTCAGGAACGGGATTCTGCCTGATTCTTGGCCTTAGCTCAAGGGTGAGAAACTTATGCTCCAGCTCGTTAAGAAAGTAAACCATGAATTAATTAGCATAGCCATACTTATAGTTTTCCACACGATACAAAGGAAGTGATGCCCGAATAGTTTAAGATTTAAACTAATTATTTTTTGATTGTCAAGAAAGTCCAAAATGAATGGAGGGATTTCGTGAGTTTTGATAGAGAATGGAAAGTTTTGGGTGGTGAAAAATTGTGGGTTAGTTTTAAGAATTGGCTGTTGGGTTAACGAAGCTATCCTATTCCGCAAACTGCTCCGGCATCCCTTTATAAATACAGTGTTAGTTTTGAGGTATGCTGCAATGGGCGGGAGAAGGGGGCAGTTAACTTTAAATATTAGGTGAATGGAGGGATTTTAGGGAGGGTAAGAAAGGGAGGCTCCTGAAAATGGAGATTGAAAGACTGCGAAAGCCTGAGGTTCGTACTCGAGTGTGTATCCGGTAAGAAAGGGAGGCTCCTGAAAATGGAAGATTGAAAGGTGCCAAACGTCGGTATGTCAACATCTCCTA
>LZQN01000055.1_pt1 | contig 32711 bp, 32 predicted proteins | sample 768531 | NCBI WGS metagenome assembly LZQN01 (sample SAMN05207080, study PRJNA324506) | oil field metagenome | isolation source: sample BH-FW-7 from oil reservoir | place: India: Bombay High | collected 2015-12-02
AGCCTTGAGAGGGTCTTGAGCCGTTCGTCCTGCAAAAGCGCACGCTTGCGCTTGTCCTCGTTCACGCCAGTCGGGCCCGGGTGTGCATGGCGAGATAGGCTTGCACGTAGGACTTCTTGAGGTCGGTGAGCTTGCGCAGGGTCTGCTGGCGGAAAGCGCTGGACGTGCGCTGGGCCGGGTCCGACACTTGCGCGAGCACCGCATCTCGCGTCGCCTTCATCCGCTCTACCATTCGTGGTCCGTGGGCAGCACCGCCTCGGCGGTCGGAGAGATAGGAGGCCACCTGGTCCAGGTCGCTTACCAGCTCCTGCAGGGACTCGATCTCCGAGAGGGCCTTCAGGCCGTCTTCATGACGCTTCACTTCCTGGGCGTCATAGCGGAAGTTCTTGAGCTTGCCGGGCGAGGAGTAGGCCTGGAGGGATTCCAGGAAGGTCTTGGTCTGGTCGAGTCGGTCGCGCAGCTGGGCTGCTTCCTCCTCGGCGAGCAGATTCCTGCCCCAGAACGGCAGGCCGCTTTGCAGGCTCTGTTGGACCAGGACCAGCTTCTCCACCACCGCGGAGATGGCTTTCTGGAGCTGCTGGACCGGCTCTTCCTTGCCCTGGGTAACGAGCTGCGCCATGCCCGGCGTGAGCCCGAGCAGCTCGAAGAGTGCCTTGAGGGCGGGCAGGTTCCAGTCTTTGGGCCGCTCGATGTGCTTGAAGTGGACCAGCTCGTCGATGCTCGTCGCAGCCAGTTGCGGCAGGCCGGTAGCGTCGAACTTCTTGCCGGGAATTGAAAGCACCAGGTCACCGGAGTAGACCAGCGCGGCCAGGACCACGACAGCCCATTCGGGCTCCAGACGGTAGCCCTTGTCCGGTGCGAAGTACTCAACGCCGTAGACCTCCTGGATCAGCTCCGAGCGGCCCGTCACCTGGCCATGCCCCTTCTTCTTGAGTATGTTCAGGACGTGCTCCGCGTACTTGGAGCGGTACGGATCGAGCCGTTCGCCATCGAGGAGCTCCAGGGCGTCGAGCACGGCGGTCGCCTGCTTGGTGCGATTCTGTCCGGCGATGGCGCGCAGGGCGTCCTGTGCCGCCTGCTCACGGTTTTGGCCCGTGATGAGCACCGAGAAGTAGGGATACTCGGGCGCCTGGTCCTGAAAGTGTGCGGACAGGACGATGCCAGCGATGGTGTTCACCAGGTCGCGGAAGTTGATCCGCTCGTGGGAGGCGATCCCGGACAGCTCGCGGATGGACTTGCCCTTGGCCCACTCGACCAGCGACTTGGTGCGTCCCTGGTAGGTCACTTCGAAGGCATCGGTCATGTGCTTCTGCAGCCAGCTCACCAGGTCCCGCAGGAATCCGGTGGCCTTGGACTCGTAGGTGGCTTTGGCGTGGCCGCTCGAGGTGGAGGCGAGGTCCAGCGCCGCGGCGTAAAACCGCAGCTTCTGATCGAATTCTTCGTCTTTCCCTTTCAGCTTGAAGAATACTTCATCGGCTTTCTTCTCGTCCTTGAAGTGCGGCGGATCGAACGGCTGGATGAAGTAGAGGTAGAAATCACGGGGCGGTACAGCCGTCGAGCGCTCGTTGGGAGCGCCGAAGAAGAGATATCCTTGTCTTGCCGCCTTGTGCTCCAGCCATTCCAGCTCGTGTTGCCAGATCTTGTAGCCGGTGACGTAGGTCTGGTCGGTGCACTCCATGACCCGTTTCAGGGCCTCGTAGTAATAGCGGTCGAGCTGGGAGGCATCGAGCTCTCGGCGCGCTTCTCGATGAGCGCGTCGAAGTCGTCGGTCTTCTTGAGATCCAGGTAATACTGCCGGTTGTCCGGGTTGGAGGAGATGAACTGGCCGCTGACCGTCTTGTGGATCTCGCGCAGGACCGTTTCCACCTGGGAAAGGAGGTCGTCGGCCGGGTCTCCGCCCAGGTCCTCGATGCCGGGCTGGTAGAGACAGAGCGCGTCGCGCAGCTCCTCGGCCGTGGCGCCCAGGGGTGCGTAGATGTCTCCGGTCGTCAGCCGGTGGACCGAGAGCGCGTGGATGATGCGGAGCGCCATGGGCTTGTACGCCGGCCGGGTGAAGGCCTGCTCGATCCGGGACTCCAGCACCTGGCTGCAATCGATCACCGCCTTGATGTCTGGGACGGCGCGGAAGGAGGGATTCTCGCGCAGGTTCGTCCAGTAGCTGTCGTAGGCGATGAGACCGGGCCGGTCCTCCGGCACCTCTTGGTCGAGCAGCTTCTTCATGGCCAGAGAGATGGTCTTGAGCACCTCGCGCTTCTCCACCGCCGTGACTCGCTCGAAGGTGTCGATGTAGTCGGGATGGACCGGGAAGAGGCGGACGAACTCGTCCATCCGCTCGTTCATATGGCCGTAGAACTTGGCGAACGGTGTGAGGTATTCGCGAATCTTGGCCTGCTGCTCGCCGGTCTTCTTGAGTAGGCGCTCGGCGACGACGAACTTCACGTCCTTGCGGGCGATGAGGATCTGTTCGAAGCGGTCCTTGACCCGGCGGATGCTGTCGGCCACGAAGGCGAAACGGGGGCTGTCGAAGATGGCCTCCTGCACACCTGCCATGAAGCGGAAGCGCAGGTCCTTGCAGACCTCGCCCACCTCACGGAGGAAGTTGAGGTCGAGGATCAGCTCCTGGTCCTTGCGGGTGCGCAGATAGTCCAGCAGCTCATCCACGACCAGGAGCAGGCCATGGTCCGGATACTCCTGGTGGAACGCGGCCATCATCTCCTCGAAGGCCCGCTTGTTGCTCACGACCTGGCTGGCATCCGGGAAGGTGTAGGTCACGCCCATGGCGGCCAGGTGCTCCTCCAGCTCGCCGACGAGGATGTCCCGCAGCGACATGGTGGTGGCCCCGATCTCGGTGCGGACCACTTTGAACTTGCCGGCGATCGCTCTTGCTGCTTGTGCCACCTGTGCGTTGCCCAGGGCGGAAAGCAGATCCGCGTGCTCGCAGATAGCGGAGATCACCGACATCAGGTGTGACTTACCGGTGCCGTAGTTGCCCACCACAAGCAATCCCTTATTATCAGCAGGTTGCTCAAACTGCATTTGAGGAATCACCATGCCAATGAGCTTCTCAGCCATCTCATGGGAAATGACATAACTGCTTACCAGCTGACGGGCAGCAGAGGCCTTATCGGCATCCCTTAACTGAACAATAGTTTCAATGGGGTTAAATTGAATCAAATTTTGATATTTCATCACACATACTCCCTTGTAGCTTCCTTGTTGTTCTATTTATTTCACATTTGCATTGACTACTAAAAAATTTTCAACCGAGTAACTACGGTACTCGGAGTGTTCTGGAGTTGCGTAAATCAAACAATTCTTCATCACATATCCGTTCCATGCAGCCACAATGGTCTTATTCCGAGATAGTTTCTGCAAAAGGTATAAGGGATTTTGCTTTAATTGAACATGAAAAAGCATCTCAATGTTGTCCAGTAAAACTACTTCACCTGCTACTTTATTCACAATTTCACTAAGTAGCTTTGAAACCTGTAACACTCGTTGGCGCTCGGTCAAATCCAGCATTACACGAGATAACTCTAGATTTACATTAATCAACGGTGCAGAGAGTTTTTCTGAGACCTCATTTAATACAGATGTTTTCCCACTTCTTCTCAAACCTACCAGCAAAATCAAGCGATAATAAAGGGAATATACTTCCTCGAACTTGAACAAAACCTGTTGAGCCAGAATTTCACTCTTAACCTGAGACATTTTTTCTATTTTAAAGTATCAATTATACTCAATTAAAAACCTTCCAAAAACAAACAATCCAAACCTTGATAGAATTCAGATATCTTGGATAGCCAAGATTATACCTAACATATTATACCAACTTTTAATTAACTATCTCCAATTACAAGCCATATTTTATTTTTCTGCTTTTGACAATAATAAGAGGGCTTAAAAATAGACCTAAAAATACTTACAATAACTATAAGTACTTTTTTTATTCAGGTTAACTTATTTTGGGGTATTGAGTTTACAGACAAAATTAAAAATTTTAGTCTTAAGACTAGACACTAAGAAGAAATATTTGACTGAAAAAAGCAAAAAACCCCGCTGTTTCCAGCGGGGTCTAGTGACTTGTTCTGGCTCCCCGGGACGGACTCGAACCGCCAACCTAGTGGTTAACAGCCACCCGCTCTGCCGATTGAGCTACCGGGGAGCAATGTGATGAGGAGTCCTTTTAAGGAAAACTCAACTGTTCGTCAAGTTTTTTTTCACAATTTTGCAGCAATGGGCATTCTCCAGCCCGTACCAAAGGCTCTATCGGTTATTTTTAGGCCTGGAGGCGCTTGCTTGCGTTTAAACTCAGCCAGCCGAACCATGCGATAAACCTTTTTTACCACCTCTTCTGCATAGCCCAGACTCACAATCTCTTCTACTTCTCTATTTTCTTCAATAATTAATTTTAAAATCTCATCCAAAAGTTCATACGGGGGCAAAGAATCTTCATCCCTTTGATTGGGAGCAAGCTCAGCTGTAGGTGGCTTGCTCAGTACTCTGGAAGGGATTACCTCTTTTTCCCTATTAATCCAGTGAGATACTTATAGACCATGGTCTTGGGCAAATCAGAAATCACAGCCAGCCCTCCAGACATATCTCCGTAAATGGTGCAATAACCTACAGCCAATTCTGACTTATTTCCGGTGGTAAGCAGAAGTGCCCTTAGCTTGTTGCTAATGGCCATCAACAAGTTGCCCCTGATTCTGGACTGAATGTTTTCCTCAGTAACATCCCTGGGAAGGCCAGAAAACACCTCTGCCAAAACCTTATCAAAGGCCTGCATTAAAGAATCTATAGGTAAGGTATAGGTTTTTATCCCTAAATTTTTAGCTAACTCCAAAGCATCTTCTATGCTTTCCTTACTGGTAAAAGGAGAGGGCATAAGCACTCCCAGGACCTTTTCCCTGCCCAGGGCCCTGGTGGCAATCACTGCAGTCAAAGAAGAATCTATGCCTCCAGAAAGGCCCAGCACCACTTTGTCAAAGCCACACTTATGCACATAGTCCCTTACCCCTAAAACCAGGGCCTGAAAAATCTCCTCTTCTGAGCCTAAATTATCAGCATATACCTTTTGCCTTTTCTGTAAATCCACCACCACCCTGTGCTCAGCAAAGCTTTTGGCCCGAAAAATCATCTCTCCTTGCCCATTCCAAACCATACTCCTGCCAGCAAAAATCAAATCATCATTAGCTCCCACCTGATTTACGTAAACCAAAGCAAATTTATACTTCTGGCTGAGGTGAGCCAACATCTTTTCCCGCAGTTGTTGCTTGCCCAGGGTATAGGGAGAAGCAGAAAGGTTAATTAAGATATCCAAGTTTTCCCGGGCCAACTGCTCTACTGGTTGGTAGGATAGAGTTCTTTTTTCCAGAATTCCTTGTCATTCCAGATGTCTTCACAAATAGTAATCCCCATATTTTTGCCCTGAAAGTTAATTTTTTTACTGCCAGTAAAAGGGCAAAAATAACGCTGTTCGTCAAAAACATCATAATTGGGAAGCAAGGTTTTGCCTACCCAGGAAACAATCTGCCCCTTTTCCAAAAAAAGAGCTGCATTAAAAAGCTTATTGCCTTCACTCCAGGGCGTTCCCAAAAGTAAAGGAGCGTAACCCTTTAGGCTCTGGGCCAGCTTTAGAGCCACCTGTTTACAACGAGCTATAATACCTGGTCTCAGGAGCAAATCCCTGGGAGGATAGCCTATAAGGGCTAGTTCACTGCTGACTACTAAGTCTGCCCCTTTCTGGCTGAGTTCCTTAACTCCTGCTTCTATTTTGCTAGCATTTCCCTTGAGGTCATTTATCCAGGGATTTAACTGGATAATCCCAAGTCTCACTTCAGATACTCCTTTATTTTGGCCTCCAGAATATCCTTGGTAAAGGGCTTGTACAAAATATCTGTCACCCCTGCTTCTTTAGCAGCTTCATTGTCTGTAGCTTCGTTTTGAGTGGTCACCATGATAATGGTTAACTCTTCTGGCTTATAAATCTGCCTGGTCTTGGCTGTAAGTTCTATGCCGGTAAGCCCTGGCATATTTAAATCTGTAAACATTATATTGGGCTTATTTTCCTTTAACCACTCCAGCGCCTCTTCTGGCTTGGCAAAAAGCCTGGGTTCAAAGCCCAATTCAAAAAGACTGGCTTTGTAAATGGAGAGAATCATCTTAGAATCGTCCACAGCCAGGGCCACAGGTTTTTCTTCTTTTTCTTCCTCTGCCCTGGGTACTAAATCCTTGTAACCATACTTCTCAAGCAATTCAAAATAGTAGTTACGTAAATCTGGTGGACACTTCTTTTGTAAGAAGTCTAAAGCCAGTTTTTTAAAATTATCTTCAGGCAATAGGTTTAAAAACAATTCTTTAGTTTGGGCAGTTATAATGGCCTTGACTACATTTTTAACCTCTTCATCCTCACCTTTGACCATATTCCTAATGCCTGCAATCAAAACAGGACTTAAATTGCGCTCAATAGCAGAAGCAGCAGCAACTCTTACCTGTTCGTCTTTATCTGTTAAACCAGCAGCTAAAGTGTAAGCTCCCTTATCTACAGGTAAAAAGCCCAAAGCCTCATAAGCAGCAAAACGCACATTGGAGTCTTTGGGCTGATTACTTAAGAGCTTTCTAATGGGTAAAACTGCAGCCTCATCACCTATTTCACCCAACACATTTAGGGTATGAATCACCAGGTCTGGATCGTCAAAATTTAAATTTTCCACCAAAAAGGGAACCGCCTTGCTGCCAATACGTACCAGCTTATTCTTGGCATAGTTACGCAAGTGGGCATAATGAGAACTCAAGGTTTCGTTTAACTTTTGTAAACTCAAGGTATCTTGAATCTGACTAAAAATATCCAGAATAAGTAAATCCAGATGAGTATCGTGCCCCATCTTTTCCGCCAGACGCTTAATGGCTGTGGGCGAACCTATCTTGCCCAGGGCATTAATGGCTGCCAGGATAAGGGTCCTGTTATTGGAGTATAAAAACTCACTAACCGGAGTAGTGGCTTGAGGATCGCCAATATTGCCCAGGGCTTCAATGGTGCATTTTAAGATATTTTCCTCTTCTGTGCTGGTAAGTATTTCTGTTAGATAGGGAACCAGCTCTGGAAGTTTGGTCTCTCCTGCTACTTGAAGTAAAATTTCTCTGGGCTCCACCCCATTTTTCAAATAATCGCCCAGAAGATGAGGGTCTGCAAAGACCACTTCTAAAAGAGCTGTCTTAAATTCTGTATCTTCAATTAATTTTTTATCCTTTTGCAAAAAATCCAAAAAATAGGGTAAACTAAAATCTGGCTCTCCTGTGGCCAGAATCCTTAACACCTGTGCCCTGTGCTCAGGCTCCAAGTCAAAAAAATAATTTAAAACCAATCCTGCCTTAATCTTGTCCTTTCTTTCTACATTATAGGCTATTTCCTTAATCAGGTCCTGAGGATCAAAATCCAGCATTTTTCCTCCTCTTTTAAGGTAAGGCTTTAATAAAAGATACCAACAACCTAGACAATTGAACATTACTCTTTTTAGCCTGAGCCAAAATCTCTTCCTCACTGGTTTCCTGCATACAATCTGGCAAATTTTTATTGGTTAGGCAAGAAATACCCAAAATTTTTCTTCCCATATGTTTAAGCGCAATGGCTTCCAGAGAAGTGGACATGCCTATGGCATCAGCTCCCAGAAAACGAAAGGCCCTGGTTTCTGCAGGTGTTTCCAGGCTGGGTCCTTTCACCTGAATATAAACCCCTTTATGCAGGGTAATCTTTTCTTCCAGGGCAACCTTTAAAGCCAGTTGCTGTAATTCTTTGGCATAAACAGCACTCATATCTGGAAACCTTGGTCCCCATTCACTTATATTTTCTCCCACCAGAGGATTTTCCCCTGTAAAATTGATATGATCCGTAATGAGCATGAGATCTCCAGCCTCAAATTGAGGATTTAAGGCTCCAGCAGCATTGGTCAAAATAAAAGTTTTACAACCCAAAAGACTGGCCACCCTTACTCCAAAAACCACTTCTTGCGCAGAATAGCCTTCATAAAGATGAAAACGGCCAGCTAACACCAAAACCCTTTTTTCTCCCATTTTAGCCAGAACCAATTTTCCTGCATGCCCAGGAGCTGTGGACACAGGAAAGCCTTCTATTTCTGCATAGGCAAAGCTCCTATCCACCTTAAGACCATCCAGAAAATCCCCCAAGCCACTTCCCAAGACTACAGCTACTTCTGGCTGATAAGAAATATTTTTTAGTAGCCACTTATAAGACTTGAATATTTTTTCTTTTTGCATAATACTTCCTAAAATGTTAAAAGATTTTTTTATTGTTTGGCTCTAGGTAAACCTTAATTTTTGATTTTAAAGGGAAGTTATGGACATTGCAACTTTTTTTGGCATTATCGTAGGTTTTTCCCTGGTTATTGGAGCTATTTTTTTAGGGGGAGCAGTTGATATCTTTATCAACATTCCAGGACTGATGATTGTCCTGGGCGGTACCTTTGCTTCTACTTGCGTCAACTTTCCCCTTTCTGACGTGTTCAAAGCCATTAAAGCAGCCTTTTACATCTTTACCCGACGCAAAATCACTTCCAACCAGGTGGTAAACACCATGGTACGCATAGCTGAGATAAGCAGAAAAGAAGGACTGCTTGCCCTAGAACACGTGGAAACAGAAAACAAGGTACTCAAAAAAGCCTGTCAGCTTATAGCAGACAATGCAGACCCCTTTTTAATCACAGAAACCCTTCGCATTGAAATCTCCTCTTTAAAAAGCAGGCACGCTATTATTCAAGATGTATTTAAGAAAATGGGCGCTTATGCCCCTGCCTTTGGTATGATTGGGACCTTAATTGGTCTGGTCCAGATGCTAACCAAGCTGGAAGAACCTGCCAGCATTGGGCCAGCCATGGCTGTAGCTATTTTAACCACCTTTTATGGAGCTTTGCTTTCCAATTTACTCTTTTTGCCCATTGCAGGCAAACTCAAAAGCAGAAGTTTAGAAGAAATTTTGCATCTGGAAATCATTTTCCAGGGAGCCAAAAGTATTTTGGAAAACAACAACCCCACTTTTGTTTATGAAAAGCTTTCCTCCTTTGTAGCCCCAGGAGAAAGAAAAGATGCTCGAAGATGATTTTTTACAAATAGAAGAAGAAAAAGAAGAAGAGGCAACCTGGCTGGTCACTTTTGCTGACCTGACCATGCTGCTCCTGGTGTTTTTTATTCTCCTTTTCTCCATGTCCAACTTAAACCAGGAGACCTTTAAGGAGACCTTATTTTCTGTAAAGCAAGCCCTGGGGCAGGCTAAAAAGGGCATTTTGAGTGTCACTCTGGGGCAGGAAGGCCCTGGAGTGTCTGTAACTGAAATCAAGCGCTATCGGGAAATGATTGAAGGCCAAAAAAGGTCTTTTCAGACCTGCAGTACTTTTACACAGAAAAAGGCCTAGAAGGATTGGTAGGAGCTTACCTAGAATCAGGTAAAATTATCCTGCGCCTGCCTGCAGAAGTACTTTTTGAATCTGGCCAGGTGGAATTAACTCCTGCAGGGAAAAAGACCCTGCAGGAGTTAAAGGATTTTTTTATTATGCACCCGGATCAAAAGATAAATATCATTGGCTATACTGATGATACTCCCCCCAGGCCTGGAGGAAGGTTTAAAGACAACTGGGAAATTTCTGCCCTGAGGGCCATCAATGTCTTGCGTTATCTTCTAAGCTTGGGCATAGAGCCAGAACGCCTTACTGCTACTGGTTTTGCGGATTTAAACCCCTTATATCCCAACAATAGCCCGGATAATCGGGCCAGGAATAGAAGGGTGGAGTTTGTTTTAGAAAAAATCATAACCCCCTAAAAGAGTGTGAATTATGGATGAATTTTTAGATGATTTTGAAATCAAATATGAAAGTAAAACTCCCAGAAAAGCTTATAGAGTGGCCTTAGACAATCTGCAGGTCCAGTTGGGGACAAAGCTTTTTAAGGCTAGAGATATTAGTGCAGCAGGAATATCCTTTTATTATTCTTCGGCTGAAGAGAGTTTTCAAAAGGGAGATATCCTGGAAATAGAAATAATTTATAATGAAAAAAAACTCTTAAAACTCAACGCTACTGTAGTGCGCATACGGGATGAATACATTGCTTGCGCTTTTGAAGATATCTCTTTAAGAGAAGAGCGCTTACTGGATAAGCTCATCCTGGAAGCTCAAAAGGAAGAAATAGAATTAAAAAAACTTGCTGAAAAGGAGTCCTCAGAAGACCATGAAAAAGCATAAAATTCTTGTAGCCAATAGAGGAGAAATTGCCCTCAGAATCATGCAGGCCTGTCTTAACCTGGGACATGATTTTGTAGCTGTGTACACAGAAGAAGACAAAGAGTCCTTGCACTGTAGATTTGCCCAGGAAAAGGGAGGAGAAAAAAGCCTGTTTAAAATTAGTTCCTATCAGGACGCCAATGAGATCTTGGCTGTAGCTGATTATAGCCAGGCCACAGCTATCCATCCTGGCTATGGTTTTTTGCTGAAGACTATCGTTTTGCTCGCAGGGTGGTTACCAGGTCCAAGCCACTTATTTTTATTGGGCCCAACTGGAAAATCATCAAAGAACTGGGAGACAAAATTCAGACCAAAAGGCTGGCCAGAAAACTGGATGTCCCCACTGTGCCAGGTTCAGACCGTCCCATTTACGATGAACTGGAAGCAGAAGAACTGGCACGAGACCTCTTTATTTTCCAAAAAGAGCAGGGAATAGAGCATCCAGTCATCCTGATTAAAGCCTCTGCAGGCGGTGGAGGCATGGGCATTGAGGAAGTGGGAGATATGGACCGCTTCCGCAGCGTCTTAAGGCGGCTTAGAAACTATGCCCAACGCCAGTTTGGCAATGATGGGGTTTTGATTGAACAAAGAGTGTTTGACTTTAACCATCTGGAAGTGCAGATTGTAGCTGACCGCCACGGCCAGGTGGTCCATTTTGGCACCAGAAACTGCACCATTCAAAGTACAGGCAGACAAAAACGCATAGAAGTTGCCCCTGGTTTTTACCCCAAAACCATCAATTATGCCTTTGACGCCCAGAAGGTACTCCAGGATATCGTAAAATACTCTTTGCGCATTGCCAGAGAAGTAAAATACGACAACGTGGGCACCTGGGAATGGATTGTCAGCCCCACTGGTCAACCCTTTTTAATGGAAGTAAATACCAGAATTCAGGTGGAAAATGGAGTCTCAGCTATTATTTCCAGGGTTAAAGGCCAGGAAGTAAACCTCATAGAAGAACAAATCCGTTTAGGTCTGGGAGAAAAGCTAAACTATTCCCAGAAAGACATTTCTTTTCAGGGAGTAGGCATTGAGTATAGAATTATTGCCGAATCTCCAGAGGAGAACTTTACTCCCTGGGTAGGCACTATTACTCGCTTTAGCTATCCCAATTATCCCTGGCTCCAGGTCTTTAGCCATGTGCCTCAGGATAAACCCTATGAAATCCCCACTGACTTTGACCCCAACCTGGCCCTGGCCATTGTCTGGGGCAAAGACCTGGAAGAAGCCAAAAGGCATGGCTTAAAGTTTTTAGAAGAGGTGGTTTTGGAAGGTGAAAACAAAAAGGGAGAAAAGTTAAAATCCAATTTAAACTTTCTCAAAGCCAAAACTTCCGAAATTTTAGTCTTCTAAAAAACTCCTAAAAAATAAAAAAGAGAGAGGCATATGTTGTTATTAGATATAGAAAAAGAACTACAGTTTTTAGAAGAAAAGCTTACTTACATTAAAGACATTTTTGCTCATAAACAAAATGAAAATATTCTTCTGCTGGAAAGCAAGTTAAAAGATTTTAAGAATTCTTATAAAAACCTCAACCTGGAAGAAGCCAAACGCAAACTAAACTCTTTAAAAGACCTCTTTACTTTTCTGGAAAACAAGCTGGATCGCCAACTAACCCCCATGGACAAAGTACGCATTGTGCGCCACCCCCAACGCATTTGCCTTAAAGACATCCTGGAAAATGTGTATGACAATTACACAGAAATCGGTGGTCAAGACGAGTATAGCATAGACCCTTCCATGCTCATTGCCAGAGCCTATATTACCCGTAAGGTAGGGAAAAAATCTACAACCAGCCAGTTATGGTTATAGGCCAGGAAAAAGGGCATGGAGAAGAATTTAGAAACGGTGGCTCAGTAAAGCCCTGGGGTAATGCCAAGGCCTTACAATACATGAAAGTAGCAGAAAGGGAAAACATCCCCATTCATACCTATGTCTTTACTCCCGGAGCTTATCCCATTGAAGACTATCCTGGGGCAGCCCAGCAAATTGCCCGCAACCTCTATGAAATGGCCGGGCTAAAGGTGCCTATCATTGCTGTCTTTTCTGAAGGCGGTTCTGGAGGGGCAGAAGCCATTGCCCTGGCAGATATGCGCCTTATGCTTTCCCATGGCTATTATTCAGTCATTTCCCCGGAAGGGGCCGCAGCTATTGAAGGTAGGATCAGGGGTAAAGAAAAAGCCAGTCCAGAACTCATTGAACAGTGTGCTTCCCAACTCAAAATGACTGCTGATGACAACCTGGTCATGGGTTATATAGACAGAATCATCAAAGAGCCACCCTTGGGAGCAAGGCCAGAACACTTTGATTTCTTTAAACAACTTAGAAATGAAGTCATTAAAGCCACAGATGAAGTGGTCTTACGGGTCAGAGGTATTAGCCTTTTTCGTTACCTGGCCTTAAGAAAGCTAAAAAATCCAGAGATTTATGTGCGCTGGGCCCTGGGAACCAAGGCCAAGGAAAGGCTGCTGGAAAATCGTTATCGTAAATTCCGAAAAATGAGCCAACACGCCTATATTGATGGTCGCAACAACCTGACCAAAATCAAAGACAAAAGTGAAGAACTTTTCTGGGCAGGCTATAGTTTACTCCACTACGATATTTTACGCAGGCATAAACAGGTGGTTTCGCAACTAACAGAAGATATCAAAGGAGAAATCCATGTTCTTTTAAATAGAGCTAAAACTTCCTATCACAAGTTTATGTGCAGATTTTCCTGGTTTCATAAACGCAAGGCCAATGTCTGCCAATTACTGTCTCTTTCTGACTGGGATGGCCACAAACAAGAAACCACTCCCTACCTAAGCCCCCAGGCCAAGGTGGATAAAACCATTACCTGTCCCAATGCTTCTAAAGAAGGTTGCCTGGACCTCTGGGCCCCAGACCTCTTTGGCGAAATGGCTGGAGTGTGTAGTTATTGCGGCCACCACTTCCCCATGGAGCACGAATGGTATCTTTACAATGTCTTTGATGCTCACTCCTTGCGAGAATTTAACCAGGATATAGAAGCTACCAATCCCCTGGATTTTGCCAACTTTTCTCATAAACTGGAAACTGCTAAAAAGAAAACTGGCCAAAAAAGCGCCTGCTTGACCTTTGAAGGCAAAATTAAGGGCATAGAAGTGGTGGTGGCTGTGCTTACGGCCAAGTTTAGAGGAGGCACCGTGGGTGCAGCAGAAGGTGAAAAGTTTATCCGTGCCGTGGAAAAGGCCAGGCTCAAACATCGCCCCTTTATCGCTTATGTTCACGGCACCGCAGGTATTAGAATCCAAGAAGGCACCAATGGAGTTATCCAGATGCCCCGTTGCACCCTGGCCATACGCAATTACTTAGAAGCAGGCGGCCTTTATATTGTGGTTTATGACACCAATTCCTATGCTGGTCCTGTGGCCAGCTTTTTGGGCTGTTCGCCCTATCAGTTTGCCATTCGCTCTTCTAATATTGGCTTTGCAGGTCCTGGAGTAATCAAAGAAACCACAGGCCTGGAAATTCCCCCAGACTATCACAAAGCTTATCACGCCCTGAGCAGGGGCCATATTCAAGGTATCTGGGACAGAAGACAGATGCGGGCCAATCTCTACCAGGCCTTACTCACCATGGGAGGAAGATATCTCTATTATCGTTAATCCGAAGGAGCAAATATGAAGACAAGCAATATTAAAGAGTTGCTAGATAAAATAAAGGAAAATCCTTATAAGACCATTGTGGTAAAAACCCCTCATTGTGGCACCATTGAGTTTGTCGTGGGAGAAGGAGAAGAGGTAACGGGCCCCAGGGGCAAGTACAAGGAGCAACCTGGTACCCTTCTGGCCTACCTTACCAGAGAAAACAACCAAAAACCCCTCTATGCCCAGGAAAGGGGCATTATCTCCAAAATATACCCCTTTCAAAAGGGAGATTTTGTAGAAGCCAATACTCCTATCCTGGAGATTAAACACTATTTAACCAAAGAAGAGGTCCTGGAACTCATTCTGAAGGAGACCCTTTATCTTTTCCGGGCCCCAGAAAAGGGAAGTATTATTTTATCCCAGAAATAGATAAACGCATCAAAGCCAAGGGTTGTCAAAAGGTAAAATTACACCCTGGAGAGGAAGTGCTCATCTTGAGCAGAATGAAAAGAGAAACCTTTTTACCCTATGAAGGACCAGCAGGGATTATTTATCACCTCTATTTTAAGCCAGGCCAGAGTCTTAATGCTGGAGACATTCTCTTTGGTGTCTGTCCGCCAGAAGACCTGGAAAGTATTAAAGAAGTGGTGCTCAAGGTAAAAAGCGAGTGGGAGGAAAAATAGCTTGGGAAGAGTACTACAAATAAGAGTCAGCGCTTATACCTTTGACCCTTCAGAGGTGGAAAAAAATTGGCCCCATCTCTTTGAAGTAGTTTTTGCTCAAGATCAAAAAGTAAGTAATCCTGGAGTAAGAGAACTTCTTAAGCGTTTAAAAGAAAAAGTGCTTTTTGAAGATTTGGATCCCCGAATAGCAGCCTTTTTAGAGCCTCAAGTCAAGGAACTGGAATCCTGGCAAAAAAAATTAGATACAGCTCTAGCCAACTGGGAACCTCAAAAAGCCAATGAAATTTCTTACCTTTTAGAAGAAAAGTTAGACCAGATAGAACAAAAGCTAAAGGAAATTCTTTAAGAAACTGGCCTTTGTCTTTTTTTAATTTTCTTGGCTAAGAAAATATTACTTTGTTTTTCAAGGAGGAACCTAAAAATGGCTGCAAGTCTAAATAAAGTGTTTTTAATCGGCAGGTTGGGACAGGACCCCAAGCTTGCCTACACCACTTCAGGCATGCCTGTGGTTAACTTCTCTGTGGCCACAGATGAGGGCTACACAGATAAAAGCGGTAATAAAGTGGAAAAGACCGAATGGCACAGAGTGGTAGTTTTCAACAAACAGGCCGAGTTTTGTGCCAATTATCTAAGCAAGGGAAGATTGGTCTTTGTAGAAGGACGATTGCAAACCAGACAATGGCAGGATCAGCAGGGGCAAAATCGCTATACTACAGAAATAATCGCTTCTCGTATCCAGGCTTTAGATCCCAAAGGAGTAACAGAAAGCACACCTGCTTCCCAACCCAAAGCAGAAGTTCTACCTGAAGAAGAAGATCTTGGCCCCACTTTTCCTTCAGAAGTAGCCAATCTGGATGATACGCCTTTTTAATTAAAGGGAAAGCACAATGGGAATGGTGATGGGGTCTCGGCCCAACACCTTTTTAAAAAACTTGCGCAGGACAGAGCGAATGCGCTCTTCCATCTTTTTGGGCTCATGCGGAGGGGTATTTTCATAAATATCCAGGATAATGCACTTGGCATCCTCTAAAATATGGGCAAAATGTTGCTCAAAGACAAATCCTTTAGAAATGACTTCCGGACCATAAACAAGCTCTCCTGTGGCCTTTTCCAAAATAAGCAGACAAATCACCAGCCTTCCCCGGCTAAAATCTGTCTTTCCTTAAGCACTGTTTGCCCCACATCGCCAACACCCTTGCCATCCACATAAATGGCCTCTAAATCCAGCTTGTCCCCTGGACTAATTCCTTTTTCATCTAAAATGAGACTCTGCCCGTCTTCTATCACTATGGCCTTTTCTGCAGCTACTCCTTCCTCCCTGGCCAATCTCGCATGCTTAACCAGATGTCTATATTCACCATGAATGGGAATGAAATATTCTGGTTTAACCAGCCTAATCATCTCCCGCAACTCTTCTTGATGGGCATGGCCAGAAGCATGAATGGCCCCTACCTTTTCATAGACCACTTCTGCTCCCAGGCGATAAAGGTCATTAATCACTCTCGTAATGGCCCTGGTATTGCCAGGAATAAAGCGGGAAGACATAATCACCAGATCACCTGGATGAACCTTTAATTGTTTATGCTCTTCTTTAGCCAGGCGAGTTAAAGCAGATAAAGGCTCTCCTTGAGAACCAGTAAGTAAAAATAAAACCTTATTTTCAGGAAGGGTAACAGCTTCTTCTAATGGAATATAAGTATCTTCGCCAAAATTCAAAAACCCCTGCTCTCTGGCCAGGTCTATGTTTACAAACAAACTTCGTCCACTCACAGCCACTTTACGACCAAACTCTTCTGCTAAATCAAAAACTTCCTGGATGCGCTGAATGTGACTCGAAAACAAAGTAATTAAAACTCTTCCCCTGGAGCAGGCAATCAGTTCTCTTAAACTGGCTTTTACTTCTTTTTCAGTCAAGGCCCTACCTTCTCGTTCCACATTGGTGGAATCAGAAAGCAAGAGTTTTACCCCGTCCCGGGCAAACTCTTGAATGGCCCTGGTGTCTGTAAATTGATTGTCTAAAGGATTTAAATCAATTTTAAAATCCCCAGTATGAAAAATTTTACCCACTGGAGTCTCAATACTCAAAGAAAATCCTTCAATAATAGAATGGCAAACCGGAATAAAGGTAAAAGAAAAGTCTTTTATTTTCAGTCTATCATAACGCTTTACTTCTTTTAGGCGGACATAGTTTAGCAAGTTAAATTCAGTAAGTTTATTTTCCAGAATTTTTAAAGTAAATCCAGAACCATAAACAGGAGCATCTACATAAGGCAAAAGCCAGGGAAGTGCTCCTAAGTGATCTTCATGTCCATGGGTAAGGATAATGGCCTGTAATTTGTCTTTTTTGTCCAGCACATAATTAAGACAGGGAATAACCACATCAATGCCAAAGAGATAATCGTCTGGAAACATCAAGCCACAATCTATCAAAACCAGAGAATCATCGGTTTCCAGGGCCAAACAGTTAAGCCCTATTTCACCCAGACCACCTAAGGGAATAAGTTTTACTTTTTTCATTTCAGCCCTAAAATCTTCTTAAAATCAAAGGTGTTAATTTAAACCAAGGTGAAGTTAGCATAACCTAAAACACCCCAAAGGACAAGCTAAATAAACAAAAAAGGGTCTCTTTTTTTGTAAAGAGACCCTTTTTAACTACAGACAAAAGATAAAACCAGTTTTTAAGCTTCTTCGCCTTTGCTCTCCGCAATAACCTTTTCTGCTATCTGACTGGGCACTTCTTCATAGTGGTCAAACTCCATTGTATAGGTTCCCTGGCCACTGGTCATGGCTGTTAGGCTCTGGGCATAGGTAAGCATTTCAGCCATGGGTACCTGGGCCTTTACTTCTGTGATGCCATTTTGAGAATCAGAGCCCAGCACCTTTCCTCTACGGCTGGAAATATCACCAATTACATCGCCCATATATTCATCTGGAATGTAAACAGTAACATTCATAATCGGCTCTAACAGCACAGGTTTACACTTTTCCACTGCCTTTTTAAAGGCCATGGAGCCTGCAATCTTAAAAGCCATTTCAGAAGAGTCCACACTGTGATAGGAGCCATCGTATAAGGTAACCTTAAAGTCCACCACTGGATAACCAGCCAACACACCCTTTTTAGCTGCCTCTTGAATACCAGCGTCTACTGCAGGGATGTACTGCTTAGGAATAACCCCGCCAACAATGGCATCCACAAATTCGTATCCGCCACCTCTGGGTAGGGGCTCCAGACGAATCCAACAATCACCATACTGGCCACGACCACCAGTTTGTTTTTTGTACTTACCCTGGACTTCAGCTTTACCTTTAATGGTCTCTCTATAGGGGATTTTAGGGGTTTTGAGCACAATGCCCACTTTATACCTTCTTTTTACCTTTTCCACAGTGGTTTCAATGTGTAGTTGCCCCATACCAGCTAAGAGCATATCTCCTGTTTCTTCATTGCGGGTAAGCTCCAAGGTAATATCTTCATCCAAAAGTTTTTGCACAGAGGCAAAAACCTTGTCCTCTTCTCCTTGTTTTTCTGCAGCCAGGGCATAAGAAATAATACAGGGAGAAACTTCTGGTTTTTTCAATTTAAAGGGACTTTTTTCATCACAAAGGGTGTCCCCTGTGGAAGTATCTTTTAACTTGGCTACAGCTACAATAGCTCCTGGTCCCACTTCATCTTTTACAGGTACCTGTTTTTTTCCTTCAAAGGTCAAGAGTTGGCCCAGCTTTTCTTTACTATCCTTGTTCACATTGAGCACAGTCAAATCAGAGCTAAGTTTACCAGAGAGCACGCGCATTACACTGAGCTGTCCAGTAAAAGGGTCCACTATGGTTTTAAAAACAAAGGCAGCTAAGGCTCTTCTTCTGAAGACTTGCGCTCACTACCATCTTCTCCTTCAAAAGGAGCGTGCTCTAAAGGAGAAGGCAAAAGCCAATTTATGGTATCCAGGAGAATATTTCCGCCTTTGTTCACCAGGGCAGCTCCCACAGTAACTGGAAAAAGCTCTCGGTTTAAAATACCTTTTCTCAGACCAGTTAAAAGCTCTTCCTTGCTTAATTCTCCTTCTTCCAGATACTTTTCCATAAGAGCTTCATCGCTTTCAGCAATATCTTCGATCAATCCCATTCTTAATTCTTCTACCTGGTCAGCAAGCTCAGCAGGAATATCGCCCTTTTTTACCTTGCCATCTTCTTCAAAAAACAGGGCCTTTTGTTCCAGCACATCCACTACGCCCTTAAAATCTGCTTCAGCACCTATGGGCAAAAACAAAGGTACAGCCTTAATCCCCAAAATAGAGCTCAAGCCTTCTAAGGCCTGTTCAAAGTTGGCCCGCTCTCTATCCATTTTGTTAATAAAAATAAGGGCTGGCAACTGGGCCTTTTCCACTTCCATCCACATCTTTTTGGTTAAAGGCTTTACTCCATCAATGGCGTCCAGCACAAACACAACCCCATCCACGCCTTTGAGTAAATACTGAATATCACCGTTAAAGTTGCCATCACCAGGGATATCTACCAAAAAATGGTCACTTTTTTGCCAGGAAAAATGGGCAAAACCAGGCTGAATACTTCCTCTTCTCTTAATCTCTTCAGGCTCATAATCCAGACAGGTGGTACCTTCTTCAATCTTACCCAAACGAGAAATCACCTTTGCTTGAAACAAAAGCATCTCGCCAGAGAAGTTTTTCCACAACCACCATGGCCTACCAAAGCATAAGTCCGTTGTTTTTCTAATTTTTCCCGTCATCAATTAGCCCCCTTTAGCAAATCTTTTTATTGCCTTGTTCAGGCTTTCTTCCTAAAAGCAGACAAATTACTTTTTTCACATATTATCTTTTAAGAGATTTTCGTCTATAGGAAGATAAAAGAAAAGATGTCAAGTAAAGGGATATGAGGGAAGCAGTTATGAAGGAGCCCAAAAGCCTAAAAATCCTTTCTCCTGAGGAGATAATTATAGATAATCCTTGGATTTTTTGGAAAGAACAAGGAGAAAAAAAAATTTCTGCAGAACTTAAAAAAAATGGGGCAGCTAGAACCTGTCCTGGTCATCTGGCAAAAAGAAAATTACTTTTTAGTGCATGGCTATAAGCGAGTCCTGGCCCTCAAAAAGTTAGGGAAAAAGGTCCTGGCCCTGGAAATAGAAAAAACTTCGCCCAAAACCCTGGGGCTTATCTATTTTTTACTCAATGCAGAAAAGCGCAGTGAGTACCATCTGGTAAAGGCCCTGCGCTTTTTTTCTGCTGCTGACTCTACTCTGGCTAAGGAAGAATGGGCGCTTTTAGGCTTGAACCCTAAATCTCCCTTTTGGGACCATCTCCACTTCTGGCTTACTCTCCCTGAATACTGGGATGATTTGCTTCTGCAGGGACATCTGGAAATAAGCCAGGTGCCCTGGTTGAGCCAGTTTAGTACAGAAGAGCTGGAATTCTTTTATCCCTTCTGGCAAAGGATAAAATGGACCAAAAGCAATCTCCGCACCTTGCTTACCTTAAGTCTGGAACTAAAGGCCAAGGGACTCTTGGGAGCCCAGCTTAAACAAGAACTAACCCTTTTTTTAGAAAAAAAACTTTCTCCTCAAGACTTACAAACCAGCCTGCTTCAGCACTTGCGAAAGCTACGCTATCCTACCCTGACCCTGGCTCAGGAAAAGTTAGCCCGGTATCTTACAGAAATAAGTAAGGGAAGTGGCTGGAAAATCCAGCATCCCTACCATCTGGAAACACCAGGTTTAATCCTGCAAACCCAGGTAAACAATGCTGAAGAGTTAAACCAGGCCATCCAGGAACTCAAAGACATTCAAAAACAAAACCCCTGGCGCAAATGGGAGGACTTTTTACATGCCTAACCCTTCTCTTCCTGCCTATTTGCAAGCCATAAAAAAGGTTTTTATTGACCCAGAATTACCTTCAGATAACCCCATAGTGCAAAGGGTAAAAAAAACCTTACCCACAGCCACCTTGCTAAAGGGCCAGGCCCCCAAAAACCTTTCTTCCTCTGAACCAGTACTGCTTTTAAAAAAATTCAAGGGAAAGTTCCTGCGTTTTTGCCCGGGCACCAGGTTTTACAACTGTTGTGGCTATAAAATAATCCACTTTGGAGAAAACTGTCCTTTAGATTGCTCTTACTGCATCTTACAGGCCTATTTTCAGGACAAAATCCTCAAAATCTGGGGAAATATTGAAGACCTTTTTTTAGAACTGGACAAGACCTTAAAAGCCAACCCTAAGATGCGCTATCGCACAGGCACAGGAGAATTTACCGACTCCCTGGTCTTGGAGCCTCTAACAGGCTATGCCCATAAGCTCCTTGCCTTTTTGCAGGACTATCCCAACATAAAGATTGAGCTAAAAAGCAAAGTGGTGGACTTAAGCTGGGCCAAAAATTTAAAAAGAATAGACCACGTGCTTCCTGCCTGGTCTCTAAATAGTCCTAAGATAGTGGACACAGAAGAAAAGTTAAGCGCTTCTTTAGAGGAAAGACTCAAAGCAGCCCAAACCTGTGTGCAATGGGGAACCAAGGTAGCCCTGCACTTTGACCCCCTTATTTACTATCCTGGCTGGGAAAAAGGCTATCAACGCATTGTGGAGATGATTTTCGACTACTTACAGGCCAAAGATATTGCCTATTTAAGCCTGGGCTCCTTTCGGGGCATGCCAGACCTTTTTCAAAAAATCGCCCAAAACCATCCCCAAAGTAAGTACATCTACGAGGAATATGTGCCAGGCCTGGATGGTAAGCTGCGTCTCTTTTTACCCCTCAGGCTCAAGCTGTTTTCTTTTCTAATTAAAGCCCTGAAAAAAGGTGGGTTAAACCGCCAGATTTACTATTGTATGGAATCCAATCTGGTCTGGGAAAAGACTTTGGGTTATACTCCAGCCAGGTTGGGTGGCCTGGACAAACACTTAGAAAACCTGGCCTTTGCTTAAACGGGGACAATCTTCCTGCAGCCTGCAGACTTCACAACCTCCCTTATAGGAAAATAGGTAAACACTGCATATTTATGACTCAGGGTGCCATTTTTCTTTATTTCCAGGCCTGTAGAAGCAATTTTGCGTCTAATTTCTTTATTTACCTTGGGAAAAGGAGCGCAACCCAGCTGGGCCAGCTGAGGCACAAACTCTTTTACGCCTGCCATGAGCATGGTCTTGGCCAGAGTATCCAGATACAGGGCTTCACTGGGACTACTTAACCACACACCTTCTATTTCCCTTTCTACTTCCTGGTCTAAAAAAATAGCTAAAAAACCTCTGGGCTCTCCCAGGGTATAGGCCTTAAAGTACTTAAACCACTTTTGCCAATAGGTAGTAATTTTACCCACTTCGCCTGGTTCTAAGGTGTCATAGCCACTAATTTGCAAATAAAAGGAAAGATCAATGGTTAAAAGCACGCCTTTTTTCTTTAATTCCAAAAGCTAACCTCCTCTCTTGACCCTCTTTAAATTCTACTTGCCCCGCAAAGCTTTTAATAGTAGAAAAAAATAAATTTGTTTGTCTAGGATATTTTTATGTCAGAAAAAAAATACTCTCTATCCCTAAATGAAGAACTCTATCAAACGGAAAAAAATCTTCTCAAACTTATCCAGAAACGGACGCGTTTACTTAGCAAAATAGCCAAAAATCGTTTCGAACAGGGCAAAAGTCCAGTAGATACCCTGGTGGAAAAAAAACTCTGGGACATCTGGAAAAGTAGTTTACAGGGAGAAAATCAACGCTTTTTTCGCCAGATCTTTTCCATTTTAAACAATACCAGTTATCTCAAAGCTGAGACCAAACAATTTGACAAACCCTTTTGCCTCTATCCACCCAGCAGTAAGGAGATAGATTTTCACACCGAGGCCCCTTTATCCAATTTTCAGGCCCGATTAAGTCTTATTTTAGCTACCCTTTCCACTACTGAAATCCATATCTCCCCCTTTCCCATAAATGACCCTCTAGTAGAACTAATCAAGGCTCTCAATCAAATGGGTGGAAGGGTTTCCTGGCAGGAAAACTCTTTGCACGTAGGTCCAGCAGACCTTTATTTTGAAGGTAAATCCATCTTTTTGGGAGAAGACGAATTTAACTTTTACCTCTTGCTTTCTTTATGCCTGACTCAAGCTGGTAGCTGCAAGTTAAATGGTGCTTCCAAGCTAAAAATGCTAAACCTAAAAGAATTGCAGGACTTTTACCCACCCTGGGAGCCAGATTGACCTCCATTGAACCGCAAAGCTACAACTTGCCTGCCAGGCTAGAGTGTAGTGGGCATCTACCTTCAGAAGTAGTTCTTCCAGAAGTATAAGTGAATACCTAGGTATTGGCCTTATCCTGGCCAGTTTTCTCAGGCAAAGGCCCTTAAAGCTTACCTGGAGCAAACCCTTTAGCAAACTAAAAGAACTGGAAAAATTGGCCAGGGATTGGAATCTTTCCCTAAGCATAGAGGAAGATACTATCCTGGTTCAGCCCCAGGAGATTAAAAGCCCTGCAAACTTTAAAATTGAGGCTGACCCGGTACTTTCCAGTTATGTTTTGGTCCTGCCCCACTTTTTAGGGGGTAAGATTCAACTTACAGGCCTCTGGCCTGCCTATTCCCTAGAAGCTCAAAGGGCACAAAAGATTTTTCAGGAAATAAATTTAGACTTTGATTCAGAAAATTTTCTGGCTCAAAAAATAGGGAATTTTTAAAGGAACTTTCCCTGGATGTGGACCAGGCAGAGGATTTCTTACCTCTGGCCACAGCTCTGGTGCTTTCCTGTGAAAAAGGGGGCATTATCTATCACAATCTAAAGGGAGAGCCATTGGAATCTGCTCAAGAGTTGCTTTCCTTTCTGGGCTTAAAATACCATCTCCATCCAGAATATCTGGAAATTGAAAATTCTCAACTCAAATTTCAAAAACACAATGACAAGGTCTGGACCAGCCCTTCGCCCTTCTGGACCTTAAGTTATGCCTTAATTTCCTTTAAGTTCAAGGGCATCTGCCTTTCCAACCCAGGGATTATTACCCAAATCTGGCCTCGTTTCTGGAAACTTTTTCAAAGTTTACCCCTGGGGAAAATAGAAACCAAAGAAGAGGTAAAGAATGACAACCAGACCACCAAAAGACGAATCCGTATCCGCTGAGATAGAAAAACTTACTCAAGAAATTTTAAACCTAGAAAAGGAAATTAAAGAATGTGAACAAAAGATTCGGCAATTACGCGACCAAGAAGACCCCAGTAAAAATCTATTTTTCCCCCAAGAAATCTTTAATCTCCAGCAAAAAAAACTGATGCTAAAAACCGAAGTGGAAATCAGGCGTAAAAAGATAAACCGTCTTACCTTTACTGATTTTTAATCCCTAGCCATGCTTGGAAACTTTGCCCTAATTGGTCCCAGCAAAAAATTACTTAGCTTCATTAGAGCCTACCTGCGCTACCAGGAAGCCACCAAACCCATGGGCAATCTGGTAGCTTTAACTATAACCGATAGTAAACTGCTTAGCGTGGATTTTCCCCAATACTTTTCCTGGGAAGAAATGCTGAGCAAACACAATCTAAACAGTGTGCTCAATCTGGAAACTGACCCTGAGTTTTCCCTTCAGTTACACAAAAAACTTCCTCCTACTATTCAACTTAGTGAAAATTCCCCTTCCTTTGCCTACCTTTCTCTCTATCTGGCTAAAAATCTCTATCAACAAAAAATTAGCCAAAAAGAATCTTTTTTAAGCCAAATCCTGGAAAACAGCCCTTTTGCTACCATTGTTTTTAACCGTAAAGGTGAAGTAATCTATTGGAACAAGGCCTGTGAAGAGCTTACAGGAGTAACCAGAAATAAAGTCCTGGGTAAAAGTAAGGTGGGTTTTGCCTTTTATGAACAGGAAAAACTCCTCCTGGGACAAAATGTTTTAAAATACAACCTGGAGACCTTAAAGCAAATTTATCAGGAACAGGACCCTTCTGCTTCCTTTAATGTCTTAAACAACGGAGTAGCTATTTCTGGTTTTTGGAATCTTAAGGGAAAATTAAAAGGTTTTTATCAGGTAATAGCAGTTAAGTTATCCCAGGGGAAAAAGATTTTAGGCTCTCTGGAAATAATTCACAACATCAGCAATATTTATGAACTGCGCTCTCAGGTAAGGGAATATCAAGAAGTCTTAGAAAGTTTACTCAATAATTTACCCTATCCCTTACTCTACTCCCTGAAAGATGGAAGAATTATTTACATCAACCAGGCAGCAAAAGAGCTTTTTAAGTCTCAACTTACCTCCACAGACTCCTTACACATAGCCAACCTCCTGGACTTATCTCCAATGGCATTAGAGCCAGGCAATTCTTCTTTTGAAGTAGAAATCAGTGAAGACCTCTGGGAAGTTATTAACATATCTTTAAAAGAAAAGGGCATGCTCTGGCTTTTTCGCAACTTAAGTGAAGAAGAAAGCAAAAATAAATTAAAACTGGTATTATCTGTGGCTGGCGCCATAAGCATGAACTCTCCCAGCCTTTAACCGCAGTGGTCAATGCTGCTCAGCTTTTGGCCAAGAGTGATCCCAGCAATTTGGACCGTATCAAAAGACATCAGGAAATCATCTCCAAAGAAGGAGAAAAACTTTTCCAGATTTATACCAAATTGCGCAACATAGAAAAAGTAAACCTGTTACCCTATATCCAGAACGAACAAATTTTAGACCTAAAGGGAGGCAGTGAAGATTTTTTAAACCAAATTTTAGACCATAAAGGAGATAAAAGTGGGGCTTAGTATAGCACAAAAAATTATTAAACAACATTTAGTTAAAGGCGACCTAATACCTGGAGAGGAAATTGAGATAAAAATCGACCAGACCCTTACCCAGGATGCCACAGGTACCATGGCCTATCTGCAATTTGAAGCCATTGGTTTAAAAAAGGTGCAAACCGAACTTTCAGTAAGTTATGTGGACCACAATACCCTGCAAATGGGTTTCCGCAACCCTGATGACCATCAATACCTGCGCACTGTGGCTGCCAAATATGGCCTTGTCTTTTCTCCTCCTGGTACAGGCATCTGCCACCAACTCCACTTGGAAAATTTTGCCTGCCCAGGCAAAACCCTTATAGGTTCGGATAGTCACACTCCCACAGCCGGAGGCATTGGCTCTTTGGCCATGGGAGCAGGTGGTCTTTCTGTAGCTCTGGCCATGGCTGGCGAACCTTACACCCTTACCATGCCTAAAATTGTCAAAATTTACCTTAAAAACCAACTCCAGGGTTTTGCCTCAGCCAAGGATATCATTCTTTATCTCTTACAAAAATTTAGTGTCAAAGGTGGAGTGGGCAAAATCTTTGAATACACAGGGCCTGGAGTAAAAACTCTTTCTGTGCCAGAAAGGGCTACCATTACCAACATGGGCGCAGAACTGGGCTTAACCACCTCTATTTTCCCTTCTGATGAAAACACTTTGGCCTTTTTAAAGGCCATGGGCAGGGAAAAGGATTTCATTCCTCTGGAAGCAGACCCAGATGCCAGCTATGACCAGGAAGTGGAAATAGACCTGGCCCAGATTGAACCCTTAATTGCTACTCCCCATATGCCAGATAAAGTCAAAGCTGTTAGTGAACTGGCTGGCACCAAAGTAAACCAGGTAGCCATTGGTTCCTGTACCAATTCCTCCTATCTGGATTTAAAAAGCGTGGCCCTTATTTTAAAGGGCAAAAAATCCATCTAGAAGTGGATGTACTCATTTCTCCTGGTTCCAAACAGGTTTTAAAGATGCTCATGGACGAAGATTTGCTCTGGCCCCTTTTGGACGCTGGAGTAAGGCTTCTGGAATGCACCTGTGGGCCCTGTATTGGCATGGGCGGCTCTCCCACTTCTGGAGGAATAAGTGTACGCACCTTTAACCGCAATTTTGAGGGTCGCAGTGGCACTCAGGATGCCAGGGTCTATCTGGCCAGTCCCATTACTGCAGCCTTTGCAGCCTTAAAGGGAGAATTAACTGACCCTGCTACCTGGGAACCACCTTTGCCAGCACTCAAACTGCCAGAAAAGTTTCCTTCCATAAGACACCTGTTTATTTTTCCTCCAGAAGATAATTCCAGGGTGGAAATATTACGGGGGCCCAATATCGTGCCCCTACCCCAATTTGACCCTCTGCCTGAAGAAATCTCTTTGCCTGTGCTCATAAAAGTGGGAGACAACATTACCACTGACCACATCTTGCCCGGCGGGGCAGAGGTCACAGCCTTGCGCTCCAACATCCCAGCTATTAGCGAATACATCTTTTCCAGGGTGGACAAGGAGTTCGTAAAAAGGGCTAAAAAACATAACCAGGGCATAATCGTAGGGGGTGAAAATTATGGCCAAGGCTCCAGCCGGGAACACGCAGCCCTGGGACCCAGGTATCTGGGAGTACGGGTGGTTTTGGCCAAATCCTTTGCTCGTATCCACCGAGCCAATCTTATAAACTTTGGCATACTGCTCTTATCTTTAAAAACAAGCAAGACTACGAACTCTTAAAGGAAGAAGAACTTCTCCACTTTGACTTTAAAGACCTAAATCCTGGCGGAAGTTTAAAAATAAAAGGAAAAGAACACCTGGTGGAAGTGGAAAACGACCTTACAGCCAAAGAACTGGAAATTATTCGGGCTGGAGGACTATTGAACCTGGTCAAGAACAAACGAGCTTAAATAAAGGAGTGTTAAATGCTAGATAAAATGAGAAGTAATGCTCAGTCCTGGGGTATTAAAGTTCTTTTTGGCCTCATTATCATTGTCTTTGTCTTTTGGGGAGTGGGTAGCTTCCAAAGTAGACAGGCTTCTATTGTAGCAGAAGTAAATAACCAGCCCTTATCTTTGCAGGAGTTTACCTCTGCCTATGAAAGGACTGTGCAAAAATTAAGGCAACAAAATCCCAACTTAAGTGCTGAAACCCTTCAACAACTGAAGGTCAAAGAACAGGTCCTAAATCAGCTTATCAATGCTGAACTGTTAAGGCAAAAGGCTCAGGAACTGGGCATAGAAGTTACCCTGCCTGAGTTAAGTCAGGCTATTCGCTCCATTCCCTTTTTTCAAAACGAACAAAAACAATTTGACCCCAACCGTTACCAGCAAATCTTAAGGCAAAACAATCTTACTCCAGCTCAGTTTGAGGAAGATTTTAAGCACAACCTACTCATGGAAAAGGTAGAAAAGCTGGTTACCCTGCCCAGCAGGGTCAGTGCAGAAGAAGTTTTTGATGCCTATCAATTTGCCCTGGAAAAGGTCCAGATAGCCTATCTCAAGTTTAACTGGCAGGACTTTCTAAAGGAAGTCAAAGTGTCAGAAGAAGAGGTTAAAAAATATTATACAGACAATCAAAAGGAATTTATGCAGCCAGAAAAGATTAAGCTGGCCTACTTAGCCATTACTCCGCAAAAACTAGCGCCTTTACAAGAAGTAAGTGAACAGGAAATAGAAAACTACTATAAAACCCACAAAAACAACTTTTTTGAACCAGAAAAGGTAAAGGCCAGGCACATTCTGGTAAAACTTTCTCCAGAGGCCTCAGACCAGGAAAAAAAAGAAGCTGAGAAAAAGATTGCCGATATTTTAAGTAAGCTCAAAAAAGGGGAAGATTTTGCTAAACTGGCTAAAAAATACTCAGAAGGCCCCAGTGCCTCTAGAGGTGGAGAGCTTGGTTGGTTTGGCAAAGGCGAAATGATTAAGCCCTTTGAAGATGAAGCCTTTAAACTGAAAAAAGGCGAAATTGGCGGTCCTGTGCAAACTCAATTTGGTTTACATTTAATTCAAGTAGAAGACAAAAAGGCCGCGGGCTACCTTTCTCTGGAAGAAAGTAAGGATGCCATTAAGAAAATTCTGGCCCAGGAAAAGGCCTATGCCAAGATTCAAGACCTATTAGATACTGCACTTACCAGGGTAAATGCAGGCGAAAGCCTGGATAAGGTAGCTGAAAGTATTGGCTTAAAGGTAGAGACCACCCCTCTTTTCTCCCGGCAAAACCTTCCAGAAGGGTTGCAAGGCCTTAATCCCAAGGATATCCAGGCTCTTTTTGACCTGCCCTTACAAGAAACCACCAAAACTCCTCTGACTTTAAGAGAAGGATATCTTTTGGCTCAAAAAATAGAAGCTATCTCTCCTGCGCCTCTACCCTTTGAACAGGCCCAGGACATTATTCTTTCCAAACTCTCCCTGCAAAAGGCCAGGGAAAAGGCTCTAGCTAAGGCCACTGCCACCTTAAAAGAAATCCTGGAAAACAAAGCAACTCCAGAAACTACCCTATCTAAGCCCTTTGGCAGACAGGGTTTTATTCCTGAACTGGGCTTTAATGAAGAGCTGGCCAAACTGGCCCTGGAACTAAAAGATGGTGTGTGGATAGATAAACCCTTAGAAATAGGACAGGCCTATGTCTTGGCCAAGCCAGTTAAACACATCCTGCCCACAAAAGAAGACTTTGAAAAAGAAAAGGATAAATGGTTAAAAATCTATAGAGACTTTAAAGCCAAAGAGATGCTTTCTGCCTTTATTGAAAGATTAAGGCAAAAGGCCAAGATTGAAATTATAAACCCTCAATACTTAAAATAAAATACCAACCCAAAAGGCCAGGTAAATCCTGGCCTTTTTTATTTTTTCTCCCTTAATTAATAAACCTCTTTTATTTTTCATTTCTCTCTTGAAAATCTAAAAAAGATATGACATAATTATTCCTAATTAAGTTTTTTGTAATGTATTTTTGTTTTAACATCAAATACTAAAGAAATAGTTAATGCGGATAAAACTAAGCCTCATTTCAGAAAACAACACACTACAATTACCCCTCCACTATAATCACATTCTGCAGGGATTTATCTATTCACATCTAGCTCCAACCTTAGCTAACTGGCTACATGAAGATGGCTTTAAATACAAAAATAGAAATTTTAAGGCCTTTACCTTTTCCAGGCTTATTGGCAAATTTGAGATTAAAGAAAAAACTATATCTTTTAATGGTCCAATTACCCTAAAAATAGCCTCTCCTCACACAAAAATCTTGGAATCCCTTGCAGAGAACCTAATAAAATCACCCTATATTCACCTTGCCAATCAATCATGTTATCTTAAGGCAATAGAAATTGAGGCACCAATAAAACAAATCAATACAGCAATAATAAAGGCCCTATCACCAATAGTTATTTACAGCACGTTATTAGATCCTCAAGGAAAGAAAAAGACATATTTCTACACTCCATGGGAAAAGGAGTTCTCAAAACTTATAATAGATAACTTACAACGAAAATGGATGGCATTTTTTTCAACAGACATAGCTCCACCATTAAATGGGGCATACATAAAACCAGAAAAGGTCAATAATAAAAATTTGTCCATTTTAAACTTCAAAGGGACCATAATCAAAGGCTGGACTGGAATCTACAAACTCCACCTCCCCGAACCTTACTTTACTTTTGCCTATAGTGCAGGAATAGGATCCAAAAATAGCCAGGGTTGTGGATGATTGAGGTTGTGAGGGAAATAAAATAGAAGGAGCTTTTATGTCACAAAAACAAATAAAAGTAACTTTTGAAACTATTACTCCTATTTGGACTGGGGATGCCTGGGGAGATAACAAAGAACTTAGGCCTTCGAGTTTAATGGGGAGTTTGAGGTTTTGGTTTGAAGTTATTTGTTATTTTGCGGAGATTACAGATAAGAGTAATTATAAAGATGGAAAATTAAAGGATGAAGTTAATGAAAAAAAATTTAAAGAAAAAATTGTAACTAATGGTAGTGATTTTGAAGGTATTGATAAAACACTTGCCCAAATGGGAATAAGTTTACCTTCAAGAATTTTTGGGTGTACGGGATGGAAAGGATGGGTGAGGATAAAAAATATTAAACCTAGTGATAAAGATTATTCTTTGGGAAATAGTTTAGACTTACCATATGCATTGATCCTCAATAAAAAAAATATCAATGAAATAGAAGAGTTTAAAACCAGAGAGAATTTGAATAAATTTATTGACTCACAATATGAAAATGGCAATTTGAAAGATAAGCAAAAGGAATTTAGAAAAGATTACTCAGTCTGGTATGTTGCAATGCCTTACTTTTCGGGAAAATTTGAAGTTGTTTTTGAAATTGAAGAAAATATTATAGAATCTATTTTTTATCCTCTTTTAACCTTTATGGAAAAATTTGGATTTTGGGGAGGGAAATGGAATATTGGATATGGAAGATTGAAAGTAGAAATAGTAAAGAAAAAAGAAGGTGAAGAATGGACAGAGATAAATGGCTGGGGAAATAAAAAATTTAAATTCAGTCATTTTTATAAAAGTTTAACAACAAAGTTTGCTGATAAGGAATTCTTAGAGACTAAAATAACTTTTGATGAGATACAACAAAAAAATAAAATTATGTATCTGAAAAATCAGGTTAATAATACTACAGATGTTAAGAAAATTATAAAACAACTGATAATAATGAAAACAGAGAGAAGAAAATATTATAGAGATAACATTAATGATGTTAATCTAAGACATCTTTTATTTGGAACCACGAAAAGCCCTCCTGATAAAAAAGACTTACCACAAGGTACAAAAATAATTCCATGGATTTATAAAGAAAAAGGGCAATTAAAAGGTGGATTTGTTTCTATAGCAGGAATTTTGAATTTGGGAGATTGAAATGGGGAAAAAAGATAAAACTTTTAAAAAGTTTTCAAGAACTTGGCAAGGAGTTAAGAATGTCTGATGATAAAATGTGTTATGACGTATATCTCACAGATGTTGATTTAAAAATTACCAATGAAATTTTTTTCTTGAAAAAAGCTACAAAATATAATGTATTAGATGGAAGTAAAATAAAAGAAATGAACGATGATGATTTCAAGAGTATTTTCCCTTTTACTTCTGATGAGGATAAAAGCAATTTCAAAAACCCTAAAAATACAGAAATTTGCACTTGCCTGGTTTAAAGAAAAAAACAAAAATTATTCTCCTCAAGAAGGTTATAAATCTCAAATAGAAAAATAACAGAATTATTATCTGAAGATAATTTACAAAGCTATATTAACAACCTCATCCCTTACTCCTTTATCATTCATGCCAAAATAAAACTGACTGCACCATATTTCTCAAAAGACGATGATGAATTCTACCTTATCCAAAATCCGTGTTTAAAGGAAAAAGTATTTAAAGTACCGATGGTGAGAGGCAGCGGTTGGAAAGGTGTAATTGCAAAGGCATTTAGAGAATTGCTAAATGAAGGGAACGATAAAAAGGATAAAATTCAATCCTATTTAAGAATTTTTGGTACGGGATCTAATGAATTTAGGATGTTGGAAGAAACCATAAAAGGATTTGTGGAAAAAGGGAAAAATTTATCTAAAGATGATTTGATAAAATATTTTCTCTTTGAACTTGGTTTTAAACTGACAAAAGAGGATATTGAAAAGTTAAATAATGATAATGAAAGAGTAGAATTTATAAAAGAAAAATTCTGGTCGGAAATAGAGAAAAATTCAAATAAAGAATTACCGCATTACCTTACTACTCATAAAGGCAGGGCAATATTTTATCCCACATATTTTGATAAACTTTCTCTTGAAATAATTAATCCGCATAGCAGAAAAACAAGGGCAGGAACAAATCCCATTCATTATGAAGTTGTACCTAAAGGTACGACAGGGTTTTTACAAATGGTTTATATACCTTTTGACGGGGTATTGAGAAAAAATGAAGAGTTGAGAGCAGATGTAGAACAGGATATTAAGTTTTTAACTCAAGCAATAGAAAAAGCACAGAATATTGGAATAGGAGCTAAAGAAAAGTTGGGTTGGGGAAGGTTTACATTAAGTAATAAAAAATATTGTGCGAACAGTGAAATCGCTGATATTGAAAATTGGAGAAAATGTGAGGTTGAAAATGGGTAGTAATAACTTAAATCTTGGTAATTTAAAGTTACATAAAGATGATGTTTTAAAGACTGAGATTGGCGCTTTACTTTTTAATTTGGGGAAAACGCATATAGGGATTAGTAATTGGAGAAAATATTTTCCTTCAACTACTCAGCTGTTTAGCAGTTATAAAGACTATTATAAAAATGGTCATTTTGAAAATGAACTTGCTGGAGTAGATTTAGATTAAAAGATTTTAATCTTTAATGAAAAAGTAAAACTCCCTGACAATTCTGAATTAATGTTGATTGGAAAGAATTTTTTAACGGATGATTCTACGAAT
>LZQN01000056.1_pt1 | contig 32614 bp, 35 predicted proteins | sample 768531 | NCBI WGS metagenome assembly LZQN01 (sample SAMN05207080, study PRJNA324506) | oil field metagenome | isolation source: sample BH-FW-7 from oil reservoir | place: India: Bombay High | collected 2015-12-02
TAAGCCTCTTTTGTTTTATCCACATAAACATAATCTTCTTCCCGAATTTTTCTAAAGGTTTGTATTCCTATGGGTAGTTTTTTCATGTTAATCCTCTACATTTATTTTTATTTCTCAGGCAGGAGGGAAATAGCTTCTATTTACAATCCTTACCCACACAAATATCTGCCCTAATCTTTTCCAAAATCTTAGGTCCTATCCCCTTTACCTTTAATAAGTCTTCTACTGAGCTAAATTTACCCTGACTTTCCCTATAACTGACAATATTTTTTGCCTTAACTGTTCCTATATGTGGTAAAGATGCTAACTCTTCTTGCCTAGCTGTATTTATATTTACCTTAGCCAAAACCAAAGAAGTAAACATGAAGAAAAATATTACTATACCTAAATAATATCCTCTTCATAATTTGATCCCCTTTAACCCATCCCTCCTGCCTGAGAAAATTAGGCAAAAAATAGAAAATTTTTAATCTCTTTTGACAAGTTTTTAAAAAAATGGTCTTAAATCTAAATTTTACCCATTTTAACTCATTATTAATAAATTACATAGTCCATCAGTATCCGCTTATCACCTTTTCTATCTCATAAAAAACAGAAAGTCTTAATAAAATTCTTCACCTGGTCCCTATTCCTTCTATTCAGGTTGACTCCATAACGATAGATAAACTTTGAAGCTAGCCTGAATAAAAACAAATCTAATTGACTTTTTTTTTTATTCGCCTTACAATCTAGACAGACTAGATGAAAAGGGGGTTTTTATGGGTAATCAAACTTGGCAACTACAAGAAGCAAAAAATAAGTTTAGCCAACTAGTAGAAAAAGCAAGAAAATTTGGTCCTCAAGTCGTTACTAAACATGGAAAAGAGGCTGTTGTTATTTTGTCCTTTGAAGATTACAAAAAAATGGTTCACCCTGAGAATAATTTAATTGATTTTTTACAAAATTCACCTTTGTCTAAAGCTAAAATAGATTTTTCCTCTTTACGTCAAAAAGATAAACCACGAGATATAACCCTATGAAATATCTTATTGATACTTGTGTACTTGGAGAGGTTATCAAGCCTAAACCAAATGTTAAGGTTTTAAACTGGTTAAAAAAGCAAAAAGAAAGTCAACTTTACATTAGTGTTCTTACTTTAGGAGAAATAGCTAAAGGAATTGAAAAGTTAAAAAATGAAAAAAGAAAAAAGGAATTGCATCTCTGGTTAGTAGACGATCTTAGAGAACGCTTTAATGGTAGAATTTTACCCATAAATGAACAGGTTGCTATGGCCTGGGGGCAAATTCAGGGCAGGGCTGAACTTCGGGGCAAATCAATGCCAGCGATTGATGAGCTTATTGCAGCTACAGCACTGGTTTTTAATATGGTTGTAGTTACACGAAACATCTCTGATATGGAAGAAAGTGGTGTGGTTTTACTAAACCCATGGGACATTAAAACAAAGAAAGGTTAACAAACAGGGCAACTACCCCCTATCCCGCTTCACTCCCTAGAACAGGTCCTGGGTCTTTAGGCAACAATCAGTAAATAGCCAAAAAATAAATAAATTTACTTCGCCTTACTCCTCTATCCTTTCTAAAAATGGACACATAAGATAATATATCTTTACCCTTTGTCCTTATAGAATCCAGTCAAGCATATAAAAACCACCCAAACTTATAAAAAACCTATTGACCCCAATTATTTGTCCCAACTAAAAAAGGCTTATGTTAAAAAGCTCAAAAAACTGGTTCAAACCTTTTCCTCCTAAATGGTGGTGTAAGACTCAAAGAGAAACCAAGTGGCTGGTTGAGCAAGAAGAGAGTTTAGAAGAAAAGCTCCAACCTCAAAAGGGAATCTTTTGTGCCAGGTGCCTGGCTTATATTTGCTCTGCTCAGGATAAAATAGAAGTACAGGGCAAGCACTTGCACCACTTTTTCAATCCCCAGGGCCTGGTCTTTGAAATCGGTTGCTTTGCCAAGGCCCCTGGTTGCCAGGGAGTTGGGCCTTTTACCCAGGAGTTTTCCTGGTTTTACCCCTATTTCTGGCAAGTTTGCCTATGCAAACACTGCACCTCTCACCTGGGCTGGATTTATTCCTATCAGGAAGACATCTTTTACGGCCTTATTCTCGGTAGACTCCTGGAAAAATAGTTTTATACTCTACATCTTTGAGGGCAAATAAAAAACAATCTCTGGAAACAAGACCAAAACTACTACCATTAAAAGCATAATACAAAAGAAAGGAAAAGTAGCTCGCAAAATTCTGCTTATGTCTTCTTTGGCTATTCCCTGAATCACAAAAAGGCTAAAGCCAACTGGAGGAGTAATTTGAGACAACTCCACCATAATCACCAAAAAGATACCAAACCACAGGGGTTTAAAACCAGCAGCTACAATAATGGGCAAAACAATGGGCAAGGTCATCACCACAATGGATATACCATCCAAAAGCATCCCCAAAAACAGATACATAAGCCCCACAACCAGAATCAAAACATAAGGCGAAAGCTTAAGTCCCACAATATACTCACTAAGGGCCCTGGCTATGCCCGTAAAACCCACTACCTGGGATAAAAAGGCAGCCCCACAAATAATAAAAGCAATCATGCAGGTAGTCATTACTGAATTGGTCAGGGTTTCCCAGAAAATTTTTAAACTCATATTTTTAAAGGCAAAGGCCAGGACATAAGCACCCACCACGCCAATGGCAGCAGCCTCTGTTGGGGTAGTAAAGCCTAGATAAATCCCCCCAAGCACGACCAAAATTAAAGCCAGCACAGGAAACAATTCCTTGATACTCTTTATCTTTTGAGCCCAGGAATAACTTTCACTATCCTGAGCAGGCACAATGTCTGGATTTAATAAGGCCCTAAAAATAATATAAAAGGAGTAAAGACCAGCCAGAATAAGCCCAGGAATTACTCCAGCCATAAAAAGTTTGCCAATGGAAGTATCAGAAAGCACTCCATAAATAATCATAATCAAACTGGGAGGAATTAAAAAGCCCAGAGTCCCAGCTCCAGCCAGAGACCCTAAGGCCAGGTCCCGGTCATACCCTCTTTTAGAAAGCTCATCCAAGGTAATCTGTCCCACAGTGGCTGTAGTTGCTGCGCTAGAGCCTGAAACTGCTGCAAACAAAGAACAGGCCACCACATTTATATGTAATAATTTACCTGGAATTTTAGAAAACCAGGGTAAAAGCCCGTTTAACAACTTGGTAGAAATGGCCGTCCGATACAAAATCTCTCCCATAAGGATAAAAAGGGGCAAAGCTGTAAGTGACCAGGAATTCATGCTATTCCATACGGAGTTGGCTAAAAGATTTCCTATTTTACTCCAGATAGAAATAGTGGGAGGAAGATTTAATTTATAAAGCAAAAGGCCACAAATACCTGTAGTAAGTAAGGAAAAACCTATCCACAACCCGGATAAAAGGAATAAAAACATTATTCCAAACATTACCAGGGAAAGAATTAAGGGATCGCTTATAATTTTCTAATCCTCCTTATTATCAAGGTTAACATCTGAAGACTTAACAATAAAAATCCTATAGGCACACTAAGCTCTGGAATCCAGAGACTGGTTTCAGCAATAGAATCAGCTCGCATATCTAAAAGATAGGTTTCTTTAACCATAAGATAAGAATAATAAAGAGAAAAACACTGACTAAAAAGCAATAAGTAAGGAAAACAAATCCAGGCACAATTTATAAAATTTATTTTTTATTCTCGAAGTGATAAGAGTAATTTTTATGTGTTTTTCCTGTCCCAACGTATAGGCAAGACCTAAAAATACACAGGCCACCATAAAGTAAGCACTATATTCATCAGCTATTAAGGTGGATTTTTTAAAAAAGGTTCTAAGAAAAATTTCTAAAGAAATTAAACCTACAATCAAAAGCATAAACAAACAAGCCAAATAACTACCTGCTTTACTTATCTTTTCTATAATATTTAAAATTTTCTTCATAATTTAAAAAAGAGGGGGAAATCCTCCCCCTGGTTTTATTTAGCGTATTTTGTTATAATTTCTTTTACCTTACCTGGCATTTCCTTTAGAAAATCTTCTACAATCTTGCTGGCAGCCTTTTGCATGGCTGCTTCCACTTCTGGACTGGCAGTATATACTTGCATTCCTTTAGCTTGAATTATTTTTAAAGCTTCTTCTGTTCTTTGTTGAGAATTTTGCCATTGCTTTTCTTCCATTTCTTTAGCTGCCTTTAAAATAGCCTCCTGTTGTTTAGGGGTTAAGGCCTTCCAGTAGTCCAGGTTCATGGTCAGCATATTTAAAGGAAAGGCATAGTTAATATCCATAAAGTAATTTAACACTTCCCAGAAACTACCATTTTTGCTGGACTCAGCACTGGTAAGCACAGAATCAATTACCCCGGTCCTGAGAGAAGAATAGACCTCTCCCCAGGGCATGGACACAGGGCTAGCTCCCAATTCTCTTAAAAATTGAGCGCCATTTTTATCATAGGTCCTGGTTTTAAGGCCTTTAAAGTCTTCCACTGAATTAATCCTGTTTTTGGTTACCAATCCACTGGGTGGCCAGGGGGCTGCATATAAAAACTTTTGATTCCACTTTAAAGCTGCCTTTTCATAATAGGGTTTCAGTTCTTCATAGAGACTTCTAGCTTCCACATAATTTTTTACCAGACGAGGCAAAGAGCTAACTCCAAAAACACTCTCACTGCCTGCAACCACTCCCATTAAAATATCACTTAAAGGCACCTGACCGTCTTTTACTGCCTTAAGTAATTCTGGCCCCTTAAAGCCCAGGCTGCCCCCTGGATGTACCGTGATAAGCACGCTGCCTTCAGAATACTTTTCTACTAACCTGGCAAATTCCATAGCCCCTTGAGTGTGAAAACTGGTTGGCCCATAAATGGCATTACAATCCAGCTTCATCACTTCAGCCCAGGCACTCAAGCTAAAGACCATAACCAAAGCCAAAATACCCACAATTCTGTGCATCTTCATCCTCTCCTCCTCTTTTTAATTATTAATTATAATTTTCCATATCCTCCACCACCCGGAGTCTCAATGCGAAGGATACAGCCTTTTTCTAAAATACAATTAAACTTAGCTGGCATTTTTTCTGCTTTTCCCTCTCTTATAACCATATTCTGGCCAGGTTTACCTGGCTCTCCGCCGGCAAGTCCATAAGGACCTCTTTTCCTCCTTTCAGAAAGCACACTCACTTCTGCCCTAGAAAGCAACTTTATCTCCCGCACAATTCCATCTCCGCCCTTAAACTTACCCTCTCCCCCAGAATTTTTACGAATAGAATACTCTGTCACCAAAAAGGGATAGCTAAATTCCAGGGCTTCTATGGGCGTATTTAAGGTATTGGTCATGTGAGAATGAACTGCACTTTCTCCATATTGTCTGCTGGAAGCTCCCATACCGCCACCTATGGTTTCATAATAGGCAAAGGGCAGGCCTGTACGCTCATCTATGCCTCCAATGGACACATTGTTCATGGTGCCCTGGCTGGCTGCAGGAATCTTTTCAGGCAAGAACCTTTAGCTAAGCGCCCAGAAGCACATCTACTATCCTCTGGGAGGTTTCCACATTTCCTCCTGCCACTGCAGATGGAAAAATGGCATCTACCACACTTCCCTTTTGCGTAAGGACCTTTAAAGGCCTAAGCAATCCAGCATTGGTAGGGATGTCATCTTCAATAAGAGACCTAAAAACATATAAAACCGCAGACAAGGTTATGGAATAAACAGCATTTACACTTCCCTTTACCTGTTTATCACTTTCACTAAAATCAACTATGGCTTCATCACCCTTTATTTTTAATTTTACCTTTATTTTTATATCTTCTCTATCTATACCATCATCATCCAGATAATCTTCAAAAACATATTCACCATCATCAATGTTTTTAATTATATCTCGTAAAATCTTCTCTGAATAATCTAAAAGTCCATTACAATATTTTTTAACCACTTCTATTCCATATTTAGCTACAACTTCTTTGATTCTCTTCACTCCAATCAAATTGGCCATAATTTGAGCTGAAAATCTCCTTCCCTCTCTATAGGAGTCCTGACATTATTTAAAATAAACTTAAGCAGTTTTTGATCTACCTTTCCTCCTTCCACAATCTTTAGAGGTGGAATAATAACTCCTTCCTGATAAATAGAGGTGGAAAGGGGCATGGAGCCAGAGGACATCCCCCCACATCAGCATGGTGAGCCCTGTTGGCCACATAAAAGTCAGGAACTTTGCTTTCTGGGGTTAAAAAAACAGGAGCCAGAATGGTAATATCAGGTAAGTGCGTACCACCCTTAAAGGGATCATTTAAAATAACCATGTCTCCTTCAGCAAATTGCTCACTCTCCATAGCACTTTTTACACTAAGAGGCATGGAGCCCAAATGCACCGGAATATGAGCAGCTTGGGCTATCATTTCGCCTGGGCATTGAAGATAGCACAGGAAAAGTCTCTACGCTCCTTTATATTGGGGCTAAAGGCGGTTCTATTTAAAGTAACCCCCATTTCTTCTGCAATAGAAACAAATCTATTTTTAAAAACCTCTAACAATATGGGATTTAGCTGCATCTTACACCTCATTTAACCAAAATTAGCAAATTTTCATATTCATCCACTTCTACTTCACAATCTGGAGGGACGACAATAGTAGAAGAGTATTCTACAATAATTGCTGGTCCCAACAACTTATTGCCAGGTAACAATTTGTCTCGCTCATAGACATAAGTAGATACAGGCAGGCCGTTAAAAATTACTTCCTGTTTAGCATAAATGGCCCTGGCATCCACAGAGGTTCCTACCTTTTCCTTTTGCTTAAACTCTGGTTTGGGCAACTTTCCCCTGCCCCTTAACCTTACATTCACCACTTCTATAAGTTTATCTGGACTGGCATAACCATAGTTTTTTTCATGTAATCTATGAAATTCCTCTACAAATCCTTCTTTAAAAGGTACCATTATTTCATAGGATTGTCCCTTATAGCGCATGTCCACATAACGCTCCAAAAAGATGTCTTCTCTAGCTATTCCCTCTTCTAAAAGATCAATAACAGCCCTTTCTTCCAGTTCCTGAAAATAGGGTTCAAAATCCTTTAAGGCAAAACTTTCCTGGCAAAACATAATGGTTTGAGAATAGTCCTTAAGCACATCAGCTAACAGCATGCCTACAGCAGATAAAATGCCTGGATGCTTGGGAACCAGCACCCTGGGAATATTCAAGAGTTTAGCCAGAAAAACTGCGTGCATTCCTCCGCCACCACCAAAGGAAAAGAGAGTAAACTCTGAAGGGTTGTAACCCCTTTCCACAGAAATAACCCGAATAGCTCTTTCCATATTGCATTGGCCACGCTTAAAATACCTTCTGCCAGTCTACAGGAGTTAAGCCACACTCTTTGGCCATAGCTTCAAAAAAAGGTGTCAGGCGCTTCCTGGCCAGAGTCATATTGCCGCCTAAAAACTTCTCTGGAATGAGCCTGCCCAAAAACAAATTGGCATCTGTCACGGTAATCCTTTCTCCCTTGCCATAACAAATGGGGCCAGGGTCTGCTCCAGCACTCTCTGGTCCAACGCGCAAAGAACCACCCACATCTAAGTGGGCAATAGAGCCACCACCTGCTCCTACCGTATGAATATCAATCATGGGTGTCTTTAAAGGAAGGCCTGTTATTTCAGCTTCCATGGTCAAGGGCAATTTACCATCAATCAAACAGACATCAGTGGAAGTCCCTCCCATGTCAAAGGTAATCAACCTCTCAAAACCAGCCAGCCTTCCCAGTTCATAGGCCCCTACAGCCCCACCTGCAGGTCCAGACAATATGGTACGCACTGATTCTCTTCGCGCAGTTCCAGCAGAGATACTTCCGCCATTGGATTGCATAATCCTGAGCTTGGACTCGCCCAGATTTTCTTCAATAAAACTAAGATACCTGGACATCTTGGGAGACACATAGGCATTGATTACAGTGGTAGATAAGCGCTCGTATTCTCTAAATTCAGACAATACCTCTGAAGAAAGGGAGTAAAAAAAGCCTGATTTTTCTAATTTCTCGCCTAAAATCCTTTCATGCAAATTATTTTTAAAAGAAAATAAAAGACAAACTGCCACAGACTCCACATCTGTTTGCTGTAAAGTCTCAATTACTTCCTCCACTTCTGCTTCATCCAGTTCTTCCAAAATACTTCCAGTAAAATCAATCCTGCCTTTTATACCCAGTCTATTGTCTCTTACTACCAAAGGAGGTTCTTTTTTATATTGCAAGTTATATAAGGACTTTCTATTTTGCCTGCCAATTTCAATAATATCTTCAAATCCACGATTGGTAATAAGAGCAGTGGTAGCTCCCTTTCTTTCTAAAAGGGCATTGGTAGCCACTGTAGAGCCATGGGTAATATTTACCCTCTTTTTACCGGCAATAACTTCAATTCCATCTAAAACAGCTTGAGCAGGGTTAGCAGGAGTAGAAAGGGTTTTATACACTTTCCATTCCTTTCCCTCTCTATAAATAAAATCAGTAAAGGTACCACCTGTATCCACACCAATAATAATCATCTATCCTCCTCTAAACCATCTTTTTCAAAAGGCTTAACCCTTCTTGATCATAAAACCTGGAATAAAGATATAGGTTTTGCATATGAATAAAAACATGCTTAAACTTATTAAAAATCACTTTAGGGCAACAAATTAAGTCTGCCTTTAAACAATTTTTACTTTCTAAAATTTCTTCTAGGGAAATAAAGGTTAAATTCTTATAACTTTGTGCCAATTCTTTATATCTGGATTTAAGCCTTAATTTTCTTTGCTCAGAAAAACAAATAATAACTATCCTTGCATCTCTGGAAAACAAACTAAAATCCAGTATTTCTTCTATTCTGGGAGTAACTTTTAAGGGAAAAGAGTCAATATTTTGCTTTTGCAATTGAGGAAGGCAATAATAAGTGGTAATTATTAAGCTCTTATCTTTATCCTGGTGCTTCAAAAAATTTAAAGCGTCTTTTAATAAAAGGGCCTTTACCTTTTTACCCAGATGTTCCTCTAATTCCATCTTGCCCAACCAGAGTTCATCACTATTTCTATCCACAAACAAAATAGCCTTTTCCTGCGCACTCCTCTTGTCTCTAAGCAAACTCACAACAGAGGCTAAAATTTCTTCATCTAAAAACCCTTGCAAATTGTATTTATTCCACAAAGCTTCCACTTCTTCTTTTAACTGCTGAAACCCGGCAAACTTCCTTTCATAAATCTCTGGCAAAACCTTACTGCCCACTCTTTTCTTGGTTTTAATATAACCCTCTTCTTTTAGCTCCTGTAAGACCTTTTTGGCCGTGTTTAAATTTACCTGAAAATTGGCAGCCACTTCCTCTGCCAGCAGCAAATACTCTTCCCCACTTAAAATGCGGTCCAGGAGTAAAAATTTGAGCAAATAGGTTTTATAAAAAACTTTTTCCAACATTTTAATTAGACTAAACCAAATTTTGCTAAAAAGTCAATCAAATATTCTTTTTTACAAAAATGCTAACAAAATTATTTAAAAAATACATTTTTTATTTAAAAAGAATAATCCAATATTCTTTTAACACAAAAAACACACAATATAGTTCTAACCAGTTGAAATAATATATTATTTAGATAGAGAAAAATAGAGGATTATGGTAGCAGATAAAAACTTAAAAAGGTTTTCAACTTACAGGAAGTTTCCAAGTTTATTAAACCAGGTTCTAAAAAAAATTACTCCCAGCTCAAGTAAAGATTTCAGCCTCTATTTTAGGATAGTTCTCAAAAATAGCTTAAAAGCAGTCAGGTTAACTAGTTGGTCAAGCTCTGAATAGGAGCAGGGATTAAACCGCCTTTTAGGATAAAGTCCTTACTGCCCTGATCCAGCACTTCAATAATAGTGGCTTCCCCTAGCAAACCTCCAAAATAGGCCTTTTCTCCAGCCTTTTTACCTGGCACAGGGATTATTCTGGTGGCAGTGGTTTTACGATTGATAACCCCAATGGCAAGTTCGTCAGCTATGATGCGGCCAGGGTTTCCACTGAGGTATCTCCAGGAATGGCCACCATATCCAGCCCCACAGAGCATACTGCAGTCATGGCCTCCAGCTTGGCTAAAGAAAGATAACCTCTGGTTACTGCCTGATTGATGTTTAAGTCTTCACTCACAGGAATAAAGGCCCCACTTAATCCCCCAACATAAGAGCTGGCAAAGGAACCGCCTTTTTTTACTGCGTCATTTAACATGGCCAGAAGGGCTGTACTTCCGGGCATGCCTATGGATTTTAAACCCAGGGATTGAAAAATTTCCCCTACACTATCTCCCACATTGGGAGTGGGAGCCAAAGACAAATCCAAGATACCAAACTTTACGCCCAACTCTTTGGCCACTTCCCTGCCTATAAGTTCACCCACCCGGGTAACCTTAAAGGCAGTCTTTTTAATAACCTCAGCTAAAAAGCCCAAGTCAGCTTGGGGATTGGCTTCTAAAGCCCTGTCTATGGCCTTTTTCACCACTCCAGGACCGCTTACGCCTACATTGATTACTGCTTCAGGCTCTCCTATTCCCAGGTAAGCTCCAGCCATAAAAGGAACATCCTGGGGAATATTGGCAAAACACACATCTTGGCACAGGCAAGCCCATCTTTATCTTTACTTTTCTCAGCAGCTTCTTTGATAATCCGGGCCAAAAGATATACCCCGTCCATGTTAATGCCAGCCTTAGAAGAAGCAGCATTCACTGAAGCACACACTCTTTCTGTACTGCTCAAGGCCTCAGGAATAGCCTCAATTAAGGCCTTGTCTCCTTGAGTCATACCCTTTTCAATTAAGGCCGAAAATCCACCAATAAAATCTATATCCACTTCCCTGGCAATTTTATCCAGGGTCTTGGCAATCTTTACCATCTCTTGGGTCTTAAAACCTGCTCCAGCTACAGCCACAGGACTTATGGCTATACGCTTATTCACCACTGGTACTCCATATTTATCTCCAATTTTATCACATACCTGTACCAGTCTGGCAGCATAACCCACAATTTTTCTGGTTAGTTTCTCCTGAAAAGAAAGCAAGCTATCGCTGCTGCAATCAAAAATGGATATACCCAAAGTAATGGTACGCACATCTAAGTGTTCATTTTTGACCATTTCAAAGGTGGAAAGGACTTCTTTTTCAGAAAACATAAAAACCCCTTTATATCCTGTGGATATTTTCAAAAATATTTTTATGTTGCATGGTGATTTCTAAATTTAACTCTTCGCCAATAATCTGCAAAGATTTCTTTAAAACAGATAAATCCACATTCTCAGGCACCTCTACTTCATAAAACATTACTATTTTATCTGGATAAAGAGGACTTTTATAACTGGCTTTTATATTAAAAATGTTGCAATTATAATCGGCTATAATTTTGCTAATGGCTGCAATTTGTCCTACCTTATCTTCTCCAATAGCAGTAATTACAAAAGGCTCTGTTTTTTCTTCAGTCCAGGAAAAATCAGAAGCTAAAATTTTTAATTTTACGGTTAAATCCTTAGCCTCTAGTTCCTTTTTTATTGTTTCACACAACTCTTCCCACTTATCTGTAAAAGAAAAAATAAAAATAGCTGCAAATTCACTTTGCAGTATGGTTTGAGTTAGTTCTTCGATATTACAATTTAATTTAGCTAAAAGGCCACTTACTGTAGCCACAATACCTGGCTTGTCCTGGCCCAATACAGATAGTACTGCCTTTTGTTTCACCTAAGCTCTCCTTCTTTATCCCTTTAACGCACTTAAAATCTTCTCTATTTCCTTTCGCACCACTTCTAAAAACTTGGGGAAAACAGCTTGTATTTCTTCACTTAACCCCAGGTGCCATTCCAGCTTATAGGCTCCACGCCCAAGATGGTCAACTCTGGATTTTTACCCAGCATTTCCACCATTTTTAAGGAATCCAAAAGGTCGATATCGTGTAAAGATATGGCCTGGTCTTTATTTTCAAGCAAATCTTCCTTGCACAGGCGATAAATGGTGCCTGGTTCTTGTCCACCTTTGACACAATCCAGAACCAGGATATGGGCATAGTTTTCAAAAAGATAGAATAAATCCTGGGTAAAGGTGCCTCCATCTAAAAAGTCCACCTCTGAAGGCCACTTTTCCTTTTGCAACTCCTGCACAGCAAAAACGCCAATTCCCTCATCTTTAAGTAAAATATTGCCAATTCCCAAAACCAAAAGTTTTTTCATTGTAACACCTATCTTCTCAGGCTTAAAAATAAAGAAGGGCCGAGTATATCGGCCCTTCTGCTAATGGTCAAATTAAAAGACACCAACTGGCTAGTCTACTTTTACCACATGCTTTTCGCCAGTCTCTGCGTGCACAACGTGCACGGCGCAACCCAGTCACGGGTCAAAGGCGCGAATCAAGCGCCCAACATTTACTGGATTTTTGGGATCAGGCACAGGTACGCCAATTAAAGCCTGCTCAATGGGGCCTCTTTGTCCCATGTCATCACGAGGAGAAGCATTCCAGATGGTCGCAGCCACTACTTGATAATTGTCAATAACAGAATCTTTAATCTTGATGTAGTGGAGCAAGCTACCACGAGGAGCTTCGGTAAGGCCCATGCCTTCGCCTTCTTCTGGTACATCTACCTTTACATAGGTTTCAGCCCCAGGCTTTACTTCCATCAGCCACTTTTCCACAGCCATAGCCACTCGATAAGCCTCTTCAGCCCTGGCAATGTGGCGGCCTAAAATGGAGAAGGCCTTATCGCCCAGGTCTCTCATTCTCTTAAAGCCAGCCTTTTGAGCTACTGGGCTAAGTTCTGGGTTGGTAATCCACATTCTGGCCAGAGGACCAGCTTCATGGGGCTTATCATTATAGCGAGGAGCTTTAACAAAGGAATAAGCACCTTCTTTGCCAGGTTTGGGATTGGTTCTACCTCACTTGGATGCAAGCCAGTATCAGCATCATGGAACCAGGAATAGCGAACATATTCTTTAATCTTTGCAGGATCTAAAGGATAGTCCTTACCATCAGTAAAGACGCCTGGCTTGAGCAAGAATTCAGTTTCTTCGTCGTTTAAGGGGAATACACCATAGGAAATACAGTTCTTCCAGCCAGAGCCAGTTTCCAAAAGATCTGGATATACACTACCAAGGGCATAAACCAAAGGTAGATATTCATTTTCAATAAATTCTTTAACCTTCTTAAATCTCCACAAAAAGCCCACAATCTTATCAGCTGTGGGTATTTCTGTAGTACCACCTACTACCAATCCCTGTACATGAGGCATTTTACCGCCAAACAGGGCTACCATCTCGTGGCAGATTCTTCTAATTTCCAAAGCCTTCAAGTACTGGTCAACGCCCACAGCATTGGTCTTGGCATCTACCCTGATATCAGGGTTTTGATAGCGAGGGATAAAGGGAGCTACATCTGGGCCCTTTACATAATCTAAAGCTGCCAGATGATAGAAATGTAAGATATGAGATTGTAAATAATTAGCTCCAAAAATTAAGTTTCTAACAATACGGCCATTGGTGGTAAGTTTCACATTAAAGGCATCATCCAGAGCACGCACAGAAGCAGTGGCATGGGCAGTAGGGCAAACTCCACAGATTCTTTGAGTAAGCTGGGAAGCGTCCCTGGGGTCTCTGCCCTTTAAAATATTTTCAAAACCACGAAACATGCCGCCAGAACAATGGGCATCTACTACCTTTCCGTCCTTAACCTCTACCTCTACCTTTAAGTGCCCTTCAATCCTGGTTACAGGATCGACAGCTACTTTTATCTTTTTCCCAGGGGCCATAGCTGCTGCTGGCCCTTGTTTTGGTTTACATCCTGCCATAATTTACCTCCCTGTCCTTACATGGCTTCATAAAATGGAGACATATCATCTGGAAAACCAGGCTCTACACAGCCAATACATACTGCATTTTCTACACACCAGTTCACGCCATTATTCCATTTTCTCTTCCAACAATCTGCATTGGCTACAGGACCTTTACAGCCCAACTCATACCTACAGCCCTGTTTTTGAGTAAATACAGGAGACATGGTACCGCTTTCATAATAACCACGATAAGGACAATTTTCATGAATATTAAGGCCATAAAAGAGTTTGGGACGACCATTGTCGTCTAACTCTGGAACTCCATAAAGAAGCACATGCGCAATTGTACCTACCATCCAATCTGGATGGGGAGGACAACCAGGCACATTGACCACAGGAGTGGCAATGCCTTCTTCCTCAAAAATAGCCTTTACCGAGCTGGCCTCAGTAAGGTTGCCTTCTGCACCAGGAATACCTGCATTATAGCAAGCACAGGCTCCCAGGGCCACAGTTGCTGCAGCTTTTTTACCCAACTGGGTAACAAGCTCTAGCATGGTCAATTCCTTGCCTTCCATCTCACCCACAATACAGTACATGCCATTGGCAGCCTTGGGGATAGCACCTTCTACAGCCAGGAAAAATTTACCCTTGTACTGCTCAGCAATCTCAAACATGTGCTCCAAAGCAAGCTCGCCCTCAGAAGCCATGACTGTTGGATGATATTCCAGGCTGATAATCTTTAACAACACTTCCTTGATACTGGGATGAACAGTGTTGAGCAAAGAAACAGAACATCCTGTACAACCCTGACCCTGGATCCAAATTACTGGAGTATTTTTAGCTGCTCCTTCCATGGCCTTTAACAGACCAGGATGGAACAACTGAGAAATTCCAAGGCCAGCCATTGTACCAGCACAGAGCTTGACAAAATCACGTCTTTTTAAACTCATACCCTCCTCCTCTGGTTTTTGGCTGACAACTACCCAACCATTTAAAATTTACATTATTTTCTTTTACTTTAATCAAAAATTTGAATAAGTAGCAACAAAAATTTTTTAGACGAATAAAACTATTTTAATCGTTTTACTTTTTATTACTTTTAAGAAAAAAGATGTTCACCTTAAAGGTTGTCAAAAAATTATCTCTTGCTTACTATTTTAAAAAAAAGGAGTTCCTATGAAAAAATTTAAAAAACCTCTACTTATTCTAATTACTATTCTGTCCCTGGGAGTGATAGGATTTTGCTACCTTACTTTTTTTGAAGGCGAAGTACCCCAGATAATCCTTTCTCCCAAGACCACTCTGGTGAAAGCTGGGGAAGGGTTTAAGGTAGAAGTAAAAGACCAAAAACAGGGTTTAAAAGAAGTGGAAATTTTTCTTTTCCAGCAAAACAACAAGCTGCCCTTACTAAAAAAGCAATTAAACCGGGAAAAAGAATTTTCCTGGCACTTTAATCTACCTCCCAAGTTAAAGGCAGGAGAGTTTACCCTGCACATTCTGGTGAGAGACTATTCCCTGCGCAACCTGGGTAAAGGCAATCTGGCTTCCTTTAAACAAACTTTCACCTATGACCCCAATCCACCGCTTATCTCTTTACTTTCCAGGACTCACTATCTCAATCAAGGGGGAAGTGGATTAATTGTCTTTAAACTAAATGAACCCGTACAAAAAACAGGGGTTCAAATAGGAAACTACTTTTTCCCTGCCTATCAATTTAAAGATAACTATTATTGCCTTTTTGCCTGGCCCTATGACCTAAATACAGACACAGTTCCCGAGCTAATTGCCCAGGACCTTGCCGGTAATATAGCCCAAACAGGCTTTTACTACCATGTAAATGCCAGGAGATTTCCTAAAGATAAAATAAACTTGCCTCTATCTTTTTTAAAAAGAAAAATGCCCTATTTTCAAAAATACTTTCCTCAAGAAACCGACCCCTTACAACTTTTTCTTAAGGTCAACCAAAGCTTACGCCAAGAAAACAGAGTAGAACTAAGAAAAATTGGACAACAGACTTTAACTACTCCAATGCTTGAGGGTTCTTTTCTCCGTCTTCCCAATGCAGCCAGAAGGGCCTCTTTTGCGGAAGAAAGGACCTATTATTTTGAAGGAAAACAAGTAGATAAACAGACCCATCTGGGTTTAGACCTGGCTTCTATTGCCAGGGCCAAGGTACCAGCTGCCAATAAGGGAGTGGTAGTTTTTGCCCAGGAACTGGGTATTTACGGCCAGGTGGTGATTTTGGACCATGGACTGGGCCTACAAACTCTCTATGCCCACTTAAGTGAAATCAAGGTCAAGCCAGGAGAAAAGGTGCAAAAAGGTCAAATAATAGGACGTACTGGCGATACAGGACTAGCTGGCGGAGATCACCTGCACTTTGCAGTACTTATCTCTGGAGTGCCTGTAAATCCTGTGGAGTGGTTTGATGCCAACTGGTTAAAAAACAACATCTATGACCGGCTTTAAGCCTAACAGCCCTCCTGAGAAAGGATAAACTCCAGGAGGGCTGTTTTTTTTATCAACAACTAGGCTTAAATCCTGTATAAGAGCCTGCTCTTTAAGTGCCTTTAGACTTTCTTCCTTACCCAATCCCACTACTTCTTTTGTTTTATATTTTTTAATTGCCGGGCCCACTTCTGAAGAGTTTCAAGGTTGGTTGCTTAATACTTTCTTTTTTTAGAAGTTTGCCTTTTTTCTTCATTTAGTCCTTTCAAGTTATACAACATGGATTCAAAACCCTTGGCATCAGGAAGTTTGTGTTTCTCCAGCTCTCCAATGGCAGCCACGACCAGCTTTTCCAGCTCTTCTGCAGGCAAAAGAAACTGCTTGTCCTGTAAAAGGCTTTCATAAACTTGCAGGGTCCTTAGGTCGTTGGGATCCCTATAGGACACGAAATAAAGGGTTCCGGAAAACACATCTGCCAGGGCAAAGGCTCCATAAGCTCCACCTTCCACTCTAATCTTGTTCCAGAGGTAATTGGCTCGCAAAAACTTGCTAAAAACCAGAAAATCCCCGCCCAGGTAGTCCTCTTCCAGTTTTACGCCCAAACCCAAATAATTTACCTCTGCCGGGACTATAAAGCCTTCGCTTCTGGTTTCTCCCAAAAGCTCTTTAAAATCTCCTCTACCTTTCCCTTCTAAAACTGGAAAAGAAGAGACAAAGTCTTCCACCCTGGAAACTAGGTTTTCCCTATTTCTGGGTAAAGTAATATTTACGACCAATCTAGAGCCAGTTAGGATTTTTTTAGCTAACGACTCATATCTCGCCAATAAGGCGTCTTTATTCTTTTTCAACTGTCCAGTAATATCTTTTAAAGCTTTAAAGTACTCTATCCCTTCCAGCAAATCTTCTAATTTTCCTTTTAAAGAAAACTTACTTTTAAGCCTTTTTAAGACAAATAAATGGCCAGCAGGAATAATCCTTCTTTCCAAAGAAGATTTTTCTTCCAGTAAAATTTCCTCCAGTCTTTTCGGGCTCACAAAATTAAACTGGGTAAAAATCTCTTCTAGCAAATCAAGTAAGTGCTCCAGTTTAGAAGTAAGGACCTTGGAACGGAAAAATAAATAAGCCAGTGGATTTTTAGTGGACAATTCTTCTTCCACCACAATCTCAGGGTGAATTCCTCCTGTATGCGTGTAAAGTTCATTATTTAAGTCCACATAATCCCTTTTCCTGGTACCCATTTCCAGCAAGAGGCGACCCAAAGTAGGAACAAGTAAGAGCTCTTCTTGACTGAGCCCCTGCAGGTTAAACCCCAGATCTAGATAGACAATCTCCTCTCTACCCAAGGGGTGGACAAAAAAGGGAATACCCTGCCTATCTCTTCTCTTTACCTCTATGGATTCGATTTCCTCGGATAAGTCCTCTTTTTTTAACCTGGGAATTTTAGCCAAATCTTCCGGGCTGTCTGCCCGCTGCTGAAAAGCTAAAAGTTCCTGAGTAGTTTTAACTATTTCCGTTAACTTATCCTTAGAAAAACTTTCCTTTAATTGCCTTAGGTTAGCCCTGGTTTCCTGTTCCTTTTGCTCTAGTAAACCCTTTTGAGGCTTTAAAACCACTTTGGTGCGATGTTCATTTTGTAAGAAGTATCTGGCAATTAAACTTTCCCAAAAATTGCCCTCCAATTTCTTCCTCAAGCTAGAAAACACTGGGTCCAGATCCAGTATTTTCTCAAAATCCTCACTGTAAAGCCAGATGCTTAAAGTCCTCAACATCAAGGAAAGCCCCTGGGGATAGCTTCCTGTGTTGTTTTCCCTTAAACTAAATTCTACACTATTAAAGGCAGCTTCCTTAAGTTTTTTATCAATACCTGTAGCCAGCTCTTCTAGGGTACTGGAGATAATTGCTTCTGCTTTGGGAATATCTTGCAATTTGATTCCCTTTAAGCCCAGGGAAAAATACATTTGCCTGAGCTCTGTTTCCAGACCTATACCAGCCAGTCCCTCTCCCAAACCGGATTCAATAAGTTTTTACGAAGGGGAGAACTGGGAAGCCAATTAGCATCTCTTCCAGGATTCTAAAGGCCAGATTGGTTTCCACATCTTTGGTTTCTGCAAGCAACCAGTTTAAAGTAAAAGAACCCTTTTCTTCCTCAGAGCTAACTCCATAGGGCACAACTATTTCTTGCAACATTTTTTTAGGCTTTTGTCCGGGAACAGAAGCCAGGACCTGTTGCCAGGAAAATTGCTCCAGGTAGTTTTCCAGAAGCCTGAGCCTTTCTGCTTCCGGGTCATCACCATAAAAATAAATCCAGGCATTGGAAGGATGATAGTATTGTTTATGAAAGGCCAGGAAATCCTCATAGGTGAGCTTTACAATTTCCTCTGGCTTTCCCCCTGCATCAAAACAATAAGGGGTATCAGGAAATAAACTTTGCTGGGAATATTCAGCTAAAAGATTGTCAGGTGAGGAATAAGCTCCTTTCATTTCATTATAAACCACCCCTTTAATTTTTAACTCCTCTTCTAAAGAGCTTAATTCATAATGCCAGCCCTCTTGAGCAAAGGTAAAAGGGTGTAACAAGGGGAAAAATACTGCATCCAGGTAAACATCTACCAGGTTGTAAAAGTCCCTTAAATTGGTACTGGCCACAGGATAACAGGTTTTATCTGGATAGGTCATGGCATTCAAAAAGGTCTGCAAAGAGCTTTTAAGTAGCTCCACAAAAGGCTCTTTTACTGGATACTTTTTAGAACCACAAAGCACAGAATGTTCTAAAATATGGGGAAGTCCTGTATTATTATTAGGAGGGGTTTTAAAACTAATTCCAAAGACTTTATTGGGATCATCAATTTGAATAGATAAAACCCTGGCCTTGGTCTTTTGGTGTAAAAAGTAGTTAATTCTACAATCTTTTTCTTTTAACTCAAAACTCTTTATTAAAGTAAATTTATCCATTTGCTCTCCTCTTCTTTCTTTTTATTTAAACCAGGCAATTAACTACTCAAGAAAATTTGGACTTTCAAATATTTTTCCCTTATAAAAAATCAACTTAAAGCTCTGGGAGTAAAGATGAAAGGAAAAATCCTGGTCACAGGAGGAGCTGGTTATATTGGCTCCCATACTGTACTCACTCTTTTGGAATCAGGTTATGAAGTGGTGGTATACGACAATCTTTCCACTGGCAAGAAAGAGGCAGTCCTGCCACCAGCCAAACTGGTAGCGGGAGACTTAGAGGACCAACTAAAACTGGAAGCCCTTTTTAAAAAAGAAAAATTTACAGGCATTATTCACTTTGCAGCCAGCATTGTGGTGCCTGAATCTGTAGAAAACCCTTTAAAATACTATTTGAACAACACCGTAAACACCACCAGGCTCATCCACACAGCCTTAAAATTTGAAGTAAGCAACTTTATCTTTTCATCCACTGCTGCAGTATACGGCTTACCTGAGCAAATACCTGTACCAGAAACAACTCCTGTAAATCCCATCAATCCCTATGGTCGCAGCAAGGTCATGAGTGAGTGGGTAATTGAAGACACGGCCTTTGCCCATAAGCAGTTTAAATACATTATCCTGCGCTACTTTAATGTTGCTGGAGCAGACCCTCAGGGTAGACTGGGGCAATGTACACCCAGGGCCACTCACTTAATCAAAGTGGCCTGTCAAACTGCCCTGGGCCTAAGAGATAAACTGGAAATTTACGGTACAGACTATCCCACGCCTGATGGCACTGGAGTTAGGGATTATATCCATGTAATGGACCTGGCCAAAGTACATGTCCTGGCCTTAGAACACCTGCAAACCACCAGGCAAGCTGGCATTTATAATTGTGGCTATGGTCATGGCTATAGCGTAAGGGAAATAGTAGATACGGTAAAAAAAGTAAGCGGTAAAAATTTTAAAGTAGTAGAAAGTGCCAGAAGGCCAGGAGACCCTGCCATCTTAGTAGCTGACCCCACTAAAATCAAAACCAACATGCACTGGCAACCTGAGTGGGATGATATTGAAGAGATAGTTAGAACTGCCTATCTCTGGGAGAAAAAATTAAACAATCTTTAAATTGAGACTTGACTAGGAGCAGCACTTTCTATAAATAGAGATTTCCTCGTGGGGCTGTAGCTCAGTTGGGAGAGCACTTGAATGGCATTCAAGGGGTCAGGGGTTCAAGTCCCCTCAGCTCCACCAAAAAAGAAAAAAGGGATTATGAAATTCATAATCCCTTTTTTATTTTTTTCTCCAAACACTCAAAACAAAAAAAGCCCTGTAAAAACAGGGCTTTTTTTGTTAGTTTTCCCTTTTAACCATTTAGTTTTTTAACCTGTCCATAATTTGCTTTAACTCCATGGCCAGTTTAGCCAGCTCTGTAATGGCTTGATTACTTTGAGCCATGGTGTCAGCAATCTCTCTGGAGAATTTATTAATTTCTTCCATGGAATGAGAAATCTGCTCAGAAGCTGCTGATTGCTCTTCTGAGGCTGTGGCAATATTGCGTACCTGATCTGAAGTAGTTTCTACAATCTCAACAATACTTTCCAGGGCCTGTCCAGATTCCTGGGCCTTCTTGGTACTATCTTCCACTGCTTGAACTGTGCCCAGGGTTTCTTCCAGGTTAACCTTAGCACTCTTTTGAATCTCCTCTACAAACTGGGCCACTTCCTTGGTAGCAGACATGGTTTTTTCTGCCAGTTTTCTCACCTCATCTGCAACCACGGCAAAGCCTCTTCCTGCATCTCCAGCCCTGGCTGCTTCAATGGCAGCATTTAAAGCCAGCAAATTGGTCTGATCTGCAATGTCTTCAATAGTGGTGATAATTTTGCCAATGCCTTCAGCTTGTTTACCCATCTTTTGCATGGAATCCATCAAGACCTTGGCCTTCTCCTTTACTCCTTCAATTAAGGCAATAACCTCTTTTACTACCTCCTGCCCCAAAACAGCCTTATTCTTGGCTTCATCAGCCAGATTGGCAGTATTGGAAGCATTTTTAGCCACTTCCAGGACTGAGGCATTCATCTGCTCCATGGCCGTAGCTGCTTCTGAAACCATGCGCTGCTGCTTACCAGTACCCTCAGTTACTTCTTCTATTTGAGCAGCAAGTTCATCTGAGGCTGAAGAAAGCTGCTGTGCTACTTCCAGAGCATCCTTGGCTGCCTTAGCAATATTCTGGTTTTGTTTTTCTATTTCTTGTTGTTGTAATTTCAGGGCAGTTAAATCCGTAACCATAACAAAAGCACCTATTACTTTTCCATCCAAATCCTTAAGAGGTGCTGCATCCAGCCGCAGGAAATAGTGCCTGCCCTCCCTGTTGGTAAGTTCCCTTTCCAGGTTGGTAATGGCTTGACCTGTTCTAAGCACTTCGCCAGTTAGAGTTTTTTGGTTTTTATTGTTATAGAAAAATTCAGCCACATCCTGGCCTAAAAAATCCTCTGGTTTCCCTTTTAGCCCCAGTAAATCCAGCATTTCCTGATTAACAAAGACCACTTTTTGCTCAGTGTCACTTACCAGTAAAGGAGAGGTAATACCAGTTAAAATTCCCTTGGAAAACCCAAGTTCCCTTTTTAAAACTCCAACCATTTGTCCCAGGTTATTGGCCAGATCTCCCAATTCATCCTTTCGGGCAAGGTTAAAGGACAGGCTATAATCACCCTTAGCAATTTTCTTACTATCTGCAGCTATCTCTTCTATGGGTTTTAAGACATTGGAGCGTAAAAAGAGGTTGATGCCTGCCACCAAAACCACCAGCGCTCCCAGGCAAATCAAGGCAATTACTCCTGTCTGTTGTTTTATATTCTTTAAGACAGGAGTAACATCTTGAAAAATTACCAAACTACCTAAAACTTTTTGACTTCTTCCATGGCAGTGATAGCAATTAGGCCCATTAAAAATGGGCTTTAAACTTACAAAGTAAAAATTTTTCTCCAGGTTTAATAAACTTTTTTCGGTTATCTTCTCCCCCACAAAAGTGGCTTTTAAGTCTTTTGCAATCTTTTTTCCCCACTTGCTTTCCAGAAGGGACTGGCCTTCCTCTTCTGCTAAAGTGGAGTAAGTAGCTATGCCCCTAAAATCAGTCAAAAATACCACCAGATCTTTATGTGTTTCTGCTATACTGGCAAATTCAGCCTGGTTCCTTCATCATCACCAATTTGCATAGGGCGATAAATTGCTGTTTCTAAAGTCTGGGATAGTTTGGAGACATCTCCCTGTAAAAGGTTTAAAACAACCTTACGCTCCAAAAAGTTCATTATACCTAAAAGCAAACTAAAAACTACTACAGCAATGAGAGTTACCAACAGTCCAGTCTTCAAGCGAAGACTGGAGCTAATCCTTTCCCACATAATAGGTAAACTCCTTTTTGGTGTTTATTGGGTTAGTGCACTCCACCATAAAGCAAGGGCTTAAAGTTAAAGGCTTGTACTCTTTCATTGGTATGACAGGAGGTACAATTTTCTATAGACAAACTACCCTTGCCCTTAATCAATTCTGGGTCACCTCCAGCCTCTATATGCTCCTGCCCCGGGCCATGACAGGTTTCACAACCCACATCACTAAACTGAGGCGTTTTTTCTATGGAAACAAAACCACCCTTACCATAGCCTGTGGTATGGCAGGAAAAACACTCTTTTTTTTCTTCTTCCTTTAATTTGGGAAACATCTTGGCTATATGCTCATAGCTTTTGGCTTTTTTCGAAAATTTGACAAAATTATTATATTCTGTCTCATGACACTCCTGACAGGCTTTAGACCCCACAAACCCCTGGGCAAAACCAACAAAGGAAAACCCAGGACCAACACCCCTAACAAAATAATTTTTTTCATATATGCCCTCCTCAAAATCAACTTGCTTTTTTATTTTCTCTTAAAAGCATTAAAAATACAAACAAGTCAACCAGTTATTTTTGTTCCTTACTTGTAGAAACCCTTTCGGTTAAATTTAAGTTTTCTTTAATCTCTATATTCCCCTGTTATCCCTTGAAAAAAATTTTTCAAGCACTATGGATAAAAATAAATAGTTTTATCCAAAACAAAAGGAGGTTAGACTTATGGAGAAGATAAGGATTGCCATTGTGGGTTTAGGAAACTGTGCTAGCTCTCTTATCCAGGGTATTTATTATTATAGGGATAAAACTCCAGAATCAGCCATTGGGCTTATGCACTGGGAAATAGGAGGGTACAAACCTTCAGACATAGAAGTGGTTGCAGCCTTTGACATAGATAAACGTAAAGTGGGCAAAGACGTCAATGAGGCTATCTTTGCTCTGCCCAACTGCACCACTGTGTTTTGCCCCAACCTTCCCCCAAGTGGAGTAAAGGTAAGCATGGGCAAAGTGCTGGATGGCTTTTCCGAGCATATGCGAGAGTATGAAGAAAAATACACCTTTGTTTTAAGTGAAGAACCAGAACCAGGTGAAGAAGAGGTAATAGCCATACTTAAAAAGAGTAAGGCCGAAATGCTGTTAAATTACTTGCCAGTAGGCTCAGAAGAAGCCACTCGTTTTTACGCCAGGTGTGCCTTAAAAGCAGGTATAGGCTTTATCAATAACATGCCTGTTTTCATTGCTAGCGACCCCACCTGGGCCAACCAATTTGCCCAAGCAGGCCTACCTATCATTGGTGATGACATCAAAGCCCAGCTGGGTGCCACCATTACCCATCGTACTTTAACTGATCTTTTTCGCAAAAGAGGAGTGAAACTGGAAAGGACCTATCAACTAAATACTGGCGGCAATACTGACTTTTTAAACATGCTCAACAGACACCGCCTTAAATCCAAGAAAATATCCAAAACCGAGGCTGTTCAAGCTGTGGCTGGCATCAGGTTAGACCCAGAAAACATTCACATTGGTCCCAGTGATTACGTGCCCTGGCAAAAGGACAATAAAGTTTGTTTCCTGCGCATGGAAGGTAAACTTTTTGGCGATGTGCCCATGAACCTGGAGTTAAGGCTTTCCGTAGAAGACTCCCCCAATTCTGCAGGCTGTGCCATTGATGCCATAAGGCTCTTAAAACTGGCTCTACAAAGGGGCATAAAAGGGGCCACTTTATGGGACAGTGCCTATCTGATGAAACATCCTCCCAAGCAGTTTACAGATGAAGAGGCCTTTAATTTAGTAGAAAAGTTTATAGCTTCAGGTTTTAACGAAGTATAAGTCTTAAATAAGGATTTTTTAGCTCAGATAAAAACTTGCAAGTTTTTTAGTTTTTGCTTAGGGAAAATCGTTTCTAACACACACGTTTCCCAAAAACTCTTGGGTGCTCCCTCTTTAAGGAGAGAGTTTTTGGAAACGGAGGAATTAACCCAAGGAGGTATTTTTTATGGCTTATGTTACTATGAAACAACTTTTAGAAACCGGTGTACACTTTGGACACCAGACAAAACGCTGGAACCCCAAAATGAAACCCTACATTTTTGGGGCTAGAAAGGGAATCCACATCATTGATCTACAACAAACAGTAAAAATGTTTCAAATTGCCCACGACTTCATTGTAGATCAAGTAGCTCAAGGCAAGAAGGTCCTTTTTGTTGGCACCAAAAGACAGGCCAAGGAAATCATTAAAGAAGAAGCTGAGCGCTGCCAGATGCCTTATGTAATCCATCGCTGGCTGGGTGGTACTTTGACCAACTTTCAAACCATCAAAAAGAGTATTGCCAGGTTAAAAGAACTGGAACAAATGTTTGAAGATGGAAGTATCAATCGCTTTCCTAAAAAGGAGATCATCAAAAAACAAAAGGACCTGGAAAAACTAGAAAAAAACCTGGGCGGAATTAAAAACATGGAAGATATCCCAGGAGTAGCCTTTATTATTGACCCCAAAAATGAAGAAATCGCTGTAAAGGAATGCATTAAATTGGGCATTCCCACTGTAGCAATTGTGGACACCAATTGTGATCCTGATGTGGTGGACTATGTTATCCCAGGCAATGATGATGCCATTCGAGCCATAAAGCTTTTTGTTGCCAGCATTGCTGATGCCTGCTTACAAGGCTTGGCTAAAAGTGAAGAAAGAGAATCCTTAGAAGAGCAAGAAGAACAAACTAGCCCAGAAGAAACTGAGAAGGAGGAAGAATAAAATGGCAATCAGTGCACAACAGGTAAAAGAACTTAGAGAAAAGACTGGCGCAGGCATGATGGATTGTAAAAAGCTTTGGAAGCCAGTGGTGGAGATACAGAAAAGGCCATGGCCTGGTTAAGAGAAAAAGGTTTAGCCAAAGCTCAAAAAAGAGCTGGAAAAACTACTGCTGAAGGCTGGATTGGCTCTTATATCCACTCCAATGGTAAAATCGGGGTTATGGTAGAGATTAAGTGCGAAACAGATTTTGTAGCCAAAAGTGAACGCTTTCAAGAACTGGCTAAAGATATCGCCATGCAGATTGCAGCTACCAATCCCTTGTGTCTCACACCCGAAGAGATTCCACAGGATATCCTGGCCAAAGAAAAAGAAATCTACCTCAATCAAGCCAAAGAAGAAGGAAAACCAGAGCATATTGCTGAAAAGATAGTGGAAGGACGTCTAAAAAAATACTATAAAGAAGTATGTCTTTTAGAGCAGCCTTTTATCAAGGATGATTCCAAAACCATTGCTGACCTTATCAATGAAACAGTAGCTGTATTGGGTGAAAATATTCAAATAGGACGCTTTGTGCGTTTGGCTTTGGGAGAAGAAAAATAAAAAAAGTTAAAAGGGCCTTGAACAGGCCCTTTTTTTTAACTTAAATTTTTGAGGACCAGAAATGAAGTTTAAACGTATTCTGCTCAAATTAAGCGGAGAAGCTCTGGCTGGCCCAGAAAACTTTGGAATAGATCCCCTTACTATTACTGAAATCTGTAAGGAAATAGCAGAAGTAGCTAAAACTGGCGTAGAAATAGCCCTGGTAATAGGCGGAGGTAATATTTTTAGGGGAGTTTCTGCCTCTTCTAAAGGTATGGACAGGGCGTCTGCCGATTATATGGCATGCTAGCCACAGTCATGAATGCCCTGGCAGTACAAGATGCCCTGGAAAAACAGGGGGTACAGACCCGAGTTATGACCGCCATTACCATGCGAGAAGTGGCCGAGCCCTATATTCGACGCAGGGCAATTCGCCACCTGGAAAAAGGTAGAATAGTTATCTGTGCGGCTGGAACAGGCAACCCTTACTTTACCACAGATACTGCTGCGGCCCTAAGGGCTATGGAGCTTAAAGCTGAAGCTATTTTAAAAGCTACCAAGGTAGATGGGGTATATGACAAAGACCCTGTGCAATACCCTGATGCTACAAAATTCTCCTCTTTAAGCTATATAGAGGTCTTACAACGCAGATTAAAAGTAATGGATTCCACAGCCATTTCCATGTGCATGGACAACAATTTGCCCATTGTGGTTTTTAATTTATTTGAAAAGGGCAACATTTTTAAAGTTTGTTCAGGAGAGATAGTAGGCACTATTGTGCAAGGAGGTTAAAAATGGAAAAGGTGTTTAAAGACGGCAAAGCAAAAATGCAAAAGGCTATCAAGGCCTTGGAACAAGAACTAGCCAAATTAAGAACAGGTAGAGCTTCCACCGGATTAGTAGAAGACCTGAAGGTAGATTATTATGGTACGCCCACTCCTTTAAATCAACTGGCCTCTATCTCCATTCCAGACAGCCGAACCATTGCCATTCAACCCTGGGATAGAAGTGCTTTTTCTGAGATAGAAAAGGCTATTTTAAAATCTGATTTGGGTCTTACTCCTGTAAATGACGGCAAGATTATTCGCATCAATCTACCTCCCCTTACTGAAGAAAGGCGTAAGGACCTGGTTAAATTAGCCAAAAAATACGGAGAAGAAAGCAAAATTGCTATTCGTAATATCAGACGTGAGCTTAATGAGACTCTCAAAAAAATGAAAAATAATAAAGAAATTACAGAAGACGATCTGCACAAGGGGCAAGAAGAAGTTCAAAAGCTCACCGATCAGTATATAGAAAAAATAGATAAAATAGTTTCTGCCAAAGAAACTGAAATTATGGAGATTTAAATACTAGCCAATATGCCATCCCTGAAGATTCCCACTCACCTGGCCATTATCATGGATGGTAATGGCAGGTGGGCTCAAAAAAAAGGCCTAAGTAGAACAGAAGGACATAAAGAGGGGGTAAAAAGGGTTAGAGAAATTATCTCTTCTACCTGTAAAAGGGGCATTCCTTATCTAACTCTCTATACCTTTTCCAAAGAGAACTGGAAAAGGCCCAAAAAAGAAGTCAAAACTCTTTTTACTCTTCTTACTGAACACTTACAAAAAGAAGAACCATCCTTACTAGAACAGGGAATACGGCTCAATGTGCTGGGAGAAATAGAGGGGCTTCCTCTGGTTACCAGAACTATAATTAAAAAAGTGATGAAAGCTACCCGCAATTGTCAAAAAATGATCCTCAACCTGGCGCTCAATTATTCAGGTAGGGATGAAATCATTCAGGCTGTAAAAAAATCCTGGCCCAAAATATCTCTCCTGAAGAACTGACTCCTGAACTATTTTCTACCTATCTCTACACTCAGGGACAGCCTGATCCTGACCTCATTATTAGAACCAGTGGAGAAAAACGCCTTTCCAACTTTTTAATTTTTCAAAGTGCCTATGCTGAATTTTACTTTACTCCTGTACTCTGGCCAGATTTTGATACTGCAGAGTTGGACAAGGCTTTAGCTGACTTTAGCCAAAGAAAAAGGCGTTTTGGAGGACTTAATTCGTGCTAGCTTCTCATAAACAGCGTATCTTAACCGCTCTAGTTATCTTGCCCTTTTTGGCTCTGGTTTTATGGCAAAAGGGTATTTTTATCTCCTTAAGCATTTTACTGGTTTCTTTTTTGGCTCTCAATGAATTTTACTCTTTTTTCTGGCCTGGGAAAAAAACTTTTCTTTAAGAATAACAGGAAATATCCTGGGCGCAGCCCTGATTTTAACCCCACTTTCTGTACTGGGAAATAATTTTGCCCTTCTTACTCTTTTATGTTTCTGCTTTTGGCCCTTATTTTCCTCTTTGATTTTGGCTTTAAAGAAAGTTTGCAATTTCAAGACATAGCCTTAGTTTTCCTCTCTCTAATCTACATCCCTTTGGCTTTAAAACTTTTTGAAAACTTTTCCCGAACCGAAATACTCCTGGTACTTTTCTCTGCCTTTGCTTCTGACACAGGGGCCTATTATGCTGGTTTACTCTGGGGAAAAAAGAAAATCTGGCCCAAAGTAAGCCCTAAAAAAACCTGGATAGGAAGTATGGGCGGGCTAATATCCTGTATTTTGGTAAACCTCAGCTTTGGCCTTTTCCTGGAAAAACAAAACTTACCCTTTTATCTAGCTCTTGGTATTGCCCTAAACCTGGCTGCTCAATTGGGAGACTTTTTTGAATCCGCCCTTAAAAGAAAGTTAAACATAAAGGATTCTGGGACCTTACTGCCTGGACATGGAGGCATTCTGGACCGTATAGATTCACTTCTTTTTATCTTGCCCCTTTACTATCTTTTTAAGTATCTTAAACCATTTTTGGGTTAAAAAAAATGGAATATATCTCTTCCCTAGCCTTAAAAAATCCTGATTTTCCACGAAAACTGGTCATCCTGGGCTCCACTGGCTCCATTGGCCAAAGCACCCTTAAGGTGATTGCCAAGCATCAGGAAAAATTTTCTCTCCTGGCCCTGGCTGGAGCAAGAAATATTAAGCTTTTACTGGAACAGGCCCTTTGTTATCGCCCTAAATATCTGGGAGTACTGACTAAAGAGCTAGCTCAAAAGCTAAAAAACTACTACCCAGTGATTATCATCCCCAAATCCTCTGGGGAGAGCAGGGTTATTTAGATCTGGCCCAATTAGAAGAAGCTGATTTTGTGCTTTCTGCTCTAGTGGGTGCAGCAGGTCTGGGGCCAACCTTAAAGGCTGTGGAAAAGGGAAAATCTGTCCTTATTGCCAATAAAGAATCTCTGGTCTTGGCAGGAGAACTTATTAGAAAACTGGCTAAAAAACAAAAAAGCGTAATCCTGCCCCTAGACTCAGAACATAACGCTATTTTTCAAGCAACCCAACCCCACTTTGAACAGGTCAAAAAAATTATTCTCACTGCTTCTGGAGGACCTTTCTGGAATTCCAGGTTAGATTTTAAAGAAATTACTCCTAAACAGGCCCTCAAGCATCCCAACTGGTCCATGGGAGCAAAAATTTCCATAGACTCAGCTACCTTAATGAATAAAGGCTTAGAGGTTATCGAAGCCCATCACCTTTTTGGCTTGGAGTTATCTTCCATTGAAGTGGTCATTCATCCTCAAAGTCTCATTCACTCCTTAGTACTTTTTCAAGATGGCTCCCACCTGGCCCAACTGGGATTTCCTGACATGCAAATTCCCATTTCTTATGCTCTGGGCTATCCAAGGCGTCTGGAACTAACAGAGCAATGCAATCTGGATCTTACAAAATTTTCTCCCCTTACCTTTTACCCACCTGACTTAGAAAAATTTCCCTGCTTAAGATTAGCCCAGGAAGCCCTGCAAGCCGGTCAAAGCCACTGTGTGGTCTTGAATGCAGCCAATGAAATAGCTGTAGAACTTTTCCTAAAAGAAAAGATAAACTTTCAACACATTCCTCTTTTAATCGAAGAACTCTTGGCAAAACATCAATCTATGCCTATATCTTCTTTTGAAACCATCCTGAACCTGGATCAAGAAACCAGAATAAAAACTCTGGAAAGGGCAAAGGAACTAAAATGTTAAATAGCACACTGGCAGTAATTTTAGTCCTGGGACTGCTTATTTTTTTCCATGAGCTGGGACATTTTTTAATAGCTAGGCTCTTTAAAATAGGCGTAAGTATCTTTTCCCTTGGTTTTGGTCCTAAACTCTTAAGTTTTCAAAAGGGAAAAACCCAGTACAGGCTCTCAGCCATTCCTCTGGGCGGATATGTAAAACTGGTAGGAGAAAGTAAGGACCAGGCCATAGAGCCTCCTTTTGCTGCAGAGGAAAGTTTTGCCCTCCGACCTGCCTATCAAAAAATGCTGGTAGTTGTTGCTGGCCCACTTTTTAATCTCCTTCTGGCCTGGTTTATTTTCTGGGGTTTGTTTTTTGCTCAAGGAAAGGTCTACTTACTTCCCCAAATAGGCGAAGTGGTTCCCAATACTCCAGCTCAAGCAGCCGGCCTGCAAGCAGGAGACCTTATTTTAGAGGTAAATGGTCAAAAAATAGAGACCTGGAGCGAGTTGGTAGAAGCAGTGCAGGAAAGTGATACTGCTCAACTCACCTTAAAAGTTCAAAGAAACCAACAAATTCTAACCCTGCAGGCTAAAACCAAAGCCAAAACCCTAAAAAATATCTTTGGTGAAACCGTTGTTAAACCACAACTGGGCATTATTGCTGCTGATAACTTTTTTACGCAAAAACTATCCTTTTTTGCAGCAGCCCAGGAAGGACTCGTGCATACGGGAAGAATTATCAAACTAACCTGGTTGGGCATTGTAAAATTAATAGAGCGCATCTTACCTTTAGAAACCATAGGCGGTCCTCTGACCATTACCAAATTGGTAAGTGATCAGGCGAAGCAGGGATGGGTAAATTTGCTCAATTTAACTGCCCTGCTTAGTATCAACCTGGGGCTCTTAAATCTTTTGCCCATACCCATTCTGGATGGAGGACACATCCTTTTTTACTCGCTAGAAATGATTATGCGCAGACCCTTAAGTGAGCGGATTCAACAAATAAGTCTCAAAATAGGGTTGGCCCTTTTACTCTTACTCATGGGAATAGCTATTTACAATGACCTCATGCGCATCTTCAAATAAGGTACTTATTTTAAACGGAGTAGAAGACTATCTTCAGATAATCCTGGGGGCAGGAGAAGAGGTGCTCTGGCACTGGCAGATAAAGCCAGTAAAGGGAAGTATGCCTGTACTTGCTCCTCACCTGGACTATCTCCTCAAAACCTTCCACCTTTCCTTATCTGACCTAAAGGCCATCTATGTTTTTACTGGTCCAGGTTCTTTTACTGGCCTAAGGCTTGTCTTTGCCCATGCCTATGGGCTTGCTCTAGCTGGCAATGTGCCCTTGCTAGGACTAAACTATTTTTTAAGTCTGGCTAGAAGCGTTCCTTTAAAACAAGTAAAGTGGGTTATCACTCACTCCAGACACCAAGAAGTTTATGCCCAACCCTTTGATAGCAATAATAATCCCCTTCTTGAACCTTCCACCTATACTCTGGAAGAGTTGAAGAATGCCCTCAAAAACTACCCTCAAGCCTTGCTTCTGGGTAGTGGTGTACGCAGAAATCCAGAAATAGCCACCTGGAAGGTACAAATCTTACCCCCTCAATATGACCTTCCCTGTGCTCAGGAAGTAGTAAAGTTAACTCAAGAACAAGATACCAGCCCTTTTAAAAAATTCCCCTTACCTCTTTACCTGCGCAAGTCCAATGCAGAAGAAAACTTAAACTCCATAGCGCAAAAACGGGGAATAGATTTTGAAGAAGCAAAAAAAATACTTGGCAAACCCTTAAAAGTTAGTCTAGACTAAACACATGTCTAAAAAACTAACTCCCAGTTTAGAAGATTATCTGGAGACCATTTTTCATCTGGAAAGCGCCAACCAACAGGCCAAAGCCAAAGATATTGCCAGTAGTTTAGGAGTAAAACGGGCTTCTGTAACCGGAGCCTTAAAAATTCTAGCTGAAAAAGGTCTTATCAATTACCAGCCTTACAGCAAAATCACCTTAACCCCAGAAGGCTTTAGACAGGCCAGCCGCATTGTCCATAGACACAAGGTAATTGCTGATTTTCTGGAAAACTTTCTGGGGCTGGATAAGGAAAAGGCTGAAGAAAATGCCTGTCGCCTGGAACACCACATAGACGACCTTACCTTAGAAAAGCTCATCCACTTTATAGAATTTATCCAGAACTGTCCTCGCACAGGTGAAACCTGGCTCAAAGCCCTAAAAAAACACTGCTCCAAGGTGGGAAATTGTCCTGCCTGTACTCCCTGTGTGGAAAAGGCCCTGGAGCAACTGCAAAAAAAATAGGTCTATTTTCTTTTTTAACTAAAGTTTTCTTCTTCCCGGTCGATAAGATAGACAAAGAAAAAGGGCAGGGAAGCCCAAAAAACTTCAAGGAGGAAGACTATGTCTTTGGTCGTTAATCACAACTTAATGGCAATGAATGCTGCCAGAAACCTCTCTACTGCTTACGGTAAGTTAGGGGTTTCTACCAGAAGGCTTTCTTCTGGGCTTAGAGTAAGTACTGCTGCGGATGACGCTGCTGGTCTGGCGATTCGTGAGCTTATGCGAGCAGATATTGCTGCCTTGAACCAGGGTATTCGTAATGCCAATGATGCCATCTCCCTTATCCAGACTGCTGATGGTGCCCTGCAGGTAATAGATGAAAAGCTCATTCGTATGAAA
>LZQN01000057.1_pt1 | contig 32118 bp, 50 predicted proteins | sample 768531 | NCBI WGS metagenome assembly LZQN01 (sample SAMN05207080, study PRJNA324506) | oil field metagenome | isolation source: sample BH-FW-7 from oil reservoir | place: India: Bombay High | collected 2015-12-02
ACTTCGGCAATGATTTCGTAGTGAGGCTTGATGAGGAGGGGTGGGCGGATTTAAAGGACGTGCTGAGAGTTCTAAAAGAGCGTTACGGTGTTGGGAGAAGGCATGTTGAGCTTATAGTCAAATTCGACCCGAAGGGACGATTTGAGTTGAGAAATGGCAGAATAAGGGCAAGATACGGGCACAGCGTTGAAGTCAGAACAAACTGGAGTGAAGGTGGAGAGATTCCCGAAAAGCTATACCACGCAACTTCTCCTGAGAACCTAAATTCCATCCTCAAAACCGGACTTCTTCCGATGAAGAGGAGGGAAGTGCACATGTGCTCCTCTCCGCTGGAAGCGATTGAGGTGGGGAGGAGGCATTCACCCAATCCTGTTCTCCTTGAAATTGACGCAAAAGGCTTGATGAAAGAGGGGATAGAGGTGAGGAAAAAGGGCAGAGTTTACACTGCCGACTTTGTGCCCCCGAAGTTCGTTAAGGTTCTCAGTTTTGACCGCTAGTATCCAAACCCGGCAAAAGGTTATTAGGCATGAGTAAATAGTTGATAACATGTATGATGTTGCAATAATTGGAGGGGGGCCTGCAGGATTAACCGCTGCACTTACTCAGCCAGATACGGCCTCAAAACAGTATTCTTTGAGACGGTCGATCCAGTTTCACAGTTATCACTTGCAGCAAAAATAGAGAACTACCCTGGATTTGAGGGCAGCGGCATGGAGCTTTTGGAAAAAATGAAAGAGCAGGCAGTAAAGGCTGGAGCGGAGTGGAAGCTGGAGAAAGTCGAAAGAGTGGAGAGGGACGGTGAAACTTTCACGGTTATAGCAGAGGGAGGAGAGTACGAGGCAAAAGCGATAATAGTGGCAACTGGAGGAAAGCACAAGGAGGCGGGATAGAAGGAGAGAGTGCCTTTATCGGAAGAGGTGTAAGCTACTGCGCCACATGCGACGGGAACTTCTTCAGGGGCAAGAAGGTGATAGTCTACGGCAGCGGGAAGGAGGCAATTGAGGATGCAGTTTACCTGCACGATATAGGCTGCGATGTTACGATTGTTTCAAGGACGCCGTCATTTAGGGCAGAGAAAGCTCTTGTGGAGGAGGTTGAAAAGAGAGGAATTCCCATTCACTACAGCACAACCATCAGGAAAATAATCGGCTCAGGGAAGGTAGAAAAGGTCGTAGCTTACAACAGAGAGAAAAAGGAAGAGTTCGAAATTGAGGCTGATGGTATCTTCGTTGCAATAGGCATGCGACCTGCTACCGACATTGTTGCAGAACTTGGAGTTGAGAGGGACTCAATGGGATACATTAAAGTTGATAAAGAACAGAGAACTAACGTCGAAGGAGTTTTTGCCGCCGGTGACTGCTGCGATAACCCGCTTAAGCAGGTTGTTACTGCCTGCGGAGATGGAGCAGTTGCGGCATACTCCGCCTACAGGTACCTCACCTCCTAATCCCCACCCCTTTATTTCCTGTGGAACCTGAGAATAATATTAGCCGTCTAAGATTTTGCCTGCATTTCCCATCATCTCAACTCTTTTTTACAGAGACGTGAACAGAAGTGTTTTAAGGCAGAGATGTGGCTAATCGTCAGTGTTTGGCTTTTGAGCTTTTGAGATTAAACACATCTATCACCTCCGCATGGCATCATCCATTAAATGAAGGGCAAAGAAGAATGGACTGCCAGCATCCAGAATGAAATGCTAAAATGAATATCACTTGGAATCATCAATTATGCTCAAAAAATTTTAATCACCTATAGTTTTTCACAATTCAACTTGGCTTTTCTCCTTAACTAACGATTGGTTCCAAATTACCTCTGAGTAACAATCAAGGAAAAAGCTTATTAATGACTTTAACCACTTCTTTTATAAAATGTCGGAAAGAGACATCTTAATCGAAAGGCTCGAAAGGAAGCTTGCCGAGAAGGAAAGAGAGTTGATGGAGCTGAGAAGAATGAACAGAGAGGAACTTGAAAAAATAAAGAGAGAGATTATGGCAGAGGTCAAGGAGGAGGTTCTGAGAGAGGTTCAAAAGCTCCTTCAGAACTCGCAAATTCAAAAGCTCTCGGAAGTTGACTCGAAAATCGTTGAGCTGAGAAAGGCCATGGAGAGCATAATAAATGAGCTGGCCTACGTGAAAGGGGAGATAAAGGGCCTTCTGGAAAAAGGTGAAAGTAAAGCGGACAGAAGAGAAATTGTCGAGGAGAAAATTCAGAAGGCAACAGTCCTTGAAAATGAACCCCTCTACCTTCCAGATAGTGAGGAACCAAGGGAAGAAAAGGCAAGCAAAAGACGAGAGCGCGATGTGATCATCCCCGAAAACAAGAAAGAAGAGAAAACAGATAATGGAGAGGATGGTTTAATAATATGCGATTAGAATGCACATCGAGAAAATTAAGCTGAAAAACTTCAAGTCCTTCGGTAAAAAGGCCGAAATTCCGTTTTTCAAGGGATTTACCGTTATCACCGGACCCAACGGGAGTGGAAAGTCAAACATCATCGACTCCATTCTTTCTGCCTCGGTCTCTCGACCTCAACAAAGCAGCTGAGGGCTGAGAGGCTCACGGATCTTGTTCACAACGGAAAAAGCGAGGCTGAAGTTACCATTCTCTTCTCCGAGAACGGAAAGAAGTACGAGATAGCCAGGAAGGTGAAAATAACGGATAAAGCTACTACAGCTACTACTATCTCAACGGCAAAAGTGTCAGTCTCTCAGAGATCCACAACTTCCTCTCGCAATTCGGGATTTACAGCGATGCGTACAACGTGGTTATGCAGGGGGACGTGACGAGGATAATCGAGATGTCACCCTTCCAGAGGAGGAAGATTATAGACGACGTTGCTGGAATTTCAGAATTCGACGAAAAGAAAGAGAAGGCACTGGAGGAGCTTGAGAGGGTCAGGGAGAGCATAGAGAAGCTCGAAGCAGTTATCGCTGAAGTCAACGACAGACTTCATACCCTTGAAAGAGACAGGAACGAGGCTATAAGGTACAAGGAAATTCTGAGCAAAAAGGAGGAGTATGAGGGATACCTGAGGGCACACAACTATCTAGCTGCGGTTAAAGGCAAAGAAAAGGTTGAAAGGGAGCTTGAAAGGCTTGAAAGACAGAAAGATGAGCTGACAAGGATGATGCCAGAAGTCAATACAAGGATTGCTGAGCTCAACGAAAGGATTAACGACCTCGCAACAAAAATCTCCGAGCTTGGAGATGAGAGAGCAGCCGAAATACAATCAAGGATTCTTGAGCTCAGTTCAGAGCTTGAGTCTCTCAGGAGGGCGGAAAGATTCTACCTTGACGAGGCCAGAAGACTGGAAGACGAATCTGTAAAGGTAATTTCGGAGATCTCAAAAATAAAAGAGGAAGTTGAGGGCCTTGACGAGGAGCTGGAAGAGTATGCAATAAAAAGGATTCAGGTTGGGGAGATTGTTGATGAGCTTGCTGCTAAAATGGAATTGCTGAAGCTCAAACTGGAGGAAGTTGACAAGGAGCACAGAGAGCTCAGAGACAGACTTGTAAACAAGAAAGAGGAGCTTGAAGGCTTAAGGAGACGAGAGGCGAGATTTTAAGGGAGAGAGACAAGCTCATTGAGTTGCTGAGAAGGATAGACATGGATGTTGAGGATCTGCAAAATGAGATAGCATCTATTGAGTCCAAGCTTAAAGAGTTTGAAAAAGAAAGAAAGACGAGCCAGGAGGAAGTCTGGAGACACGAAGAGGAATTGCTTAATGCCAAAAAGATGCTCGCTTCTGCCGATAAGGAGCTTTTTGACATAAGGGGCAAGATTTCCGACGTTGAGGAGGAGTTGAAAAGGGCAGAGCTTGAGCTTGCTAAGGTAAAAGCCACACTCTCTACTCTGAGAACCTACTCAAAACCCGTTGAAGTTCTCCTCGATGCCAGAAACAGAAGAGAGCTTCCTGGAATCTTTGGCACGGTAGCACAGCTGGGCGAGGTTGATGAAGAGTACGTCACAGCAATCGAGGCTGCTGCCGGAAATGCGCTGCAGTTCGTCGTTGTTGAGACTGAAGATGATGCTGTATCGGCTATAAACTTCCTGAAGGCGGTGAGGGGTGGAAGAGCGACCTTCATACCTCTCACGAGGATCAAGAAGTTCAAGCTGAACCTTGACAGCTCCATCTTGAAGGAGGAAGGTGTCATAGACTACGCTGTGAATCTGGTAAGGTGTGAAAGGAAGTTTCAGCCGGTTTTCAGGTTCATCCTGAGGGATACTGTTGTAGTTGATAAAATCGAGACTGCCAAAAGGCTAATGGACAAGGGATTCCGTTTTGTCACTCTCGACGGAGATCTCGTTGAGAAGTCCGGTCTGATGACCGGCGGAAGCTCAGAGAGAAGGGGTATCCTCGTTTCAAGGGAGCTTGTGGAGAAGGAAAGGGTGCTTTCAGACAAAATTCACGAACTTCAGAGAAAAAAGGACAGCCTCTTTGCCGAACTCAACAGGGCTGACAATCTGAGAAGGCAGTACAAGGAAGAAGTTGAGAGACTTACAGGAATGGTTAGCGAGCTTAGAAACAGAATAAGCCTGCTTGAGGAGAAAATAAGAGCGGAGAACAGCAGAATTGAGGAACTGAAGGAGAAAATTTCGCAAAAAACAAGGGAAAAGGAGGAGTACATAAACTCTCTAAAGAGCTACAACGAAAAAATGAAGGAAGTGGAAAAGGCGATTGGTGAGCTTGAATCTGAAATTGAGGAAATTGAGAAAAAACTCAAAGGCAGCGAAGTGCCGAAAATCGTGGAGGAGCTTGACAGGATTAAGGAGGAGTATCAAAGAAACAAGGAAATCCTAATTTCAATTGAGAAGAAAATTGAAAGCATTGAATTCAAGAGAGAGCAGCTTGAAAGCAGCATGCAGGAAAAGCAGGTGTATCTGGATGAGATAAAGGACAGGATAGACGAAATTCGGAGGACGATTGAAGAGGGGAAGGCCAGAGTGGAGGAGATTAACTCCGAGCTCGAAGAGCTCAGGAAAGAGGAGAGGGAGCTTGGAAAGGAGCTTAAAGGCCTGAGAAAGGAGAGAGATGAGTTAATAAAGCAGTTGAGAAATGCTGAGGAAGAGAAGAGGAAAATCGAGGCTGAGATAGACAGGCTTGAGGAGAGGATAAAGCTCCAGAAGGAGAGGCTTGAGATTGCGGAATCTGAGATTGCAGAAATTGGCGAGGTCGAGGTTCCCGAAAACCTCCCACCGCTTGAAAAAGTTGAGAAGGTTCTTGATGAGGTGTTGGTAGAACTTTCAACATTTGGCGATGTTAACTTAAAGGCTATTCAGGAGTACGAGGAGGTAAAGGCGAGGAGAGATGAGCTTGTTGAGAAAAGATGGTTCTGGAGAAGGAGAGAGCTGATATTCTGGACAGAATTGAGAAATACGAGAGAATGAAGAGGGAAATATTTTTTGAGGTCTTCACCGCAATAAACAGGAACTTTGCAGAAATTATAAGGGAGTTGGCCAACGGGGAGGGAGAACTTTACCTCGACAGCGATGATCCTTTCAACAGCGGGCTTTACATCAAAGTTATGCCCAACAACAAGCCCGTGCAAAAACTTGAGTCCATGAGCGGTGGGGAGAAGAGCCTTGTTGCCCTTGCTTTAATCTTTGCCATCCAGATGTACAAGCCAGCCCCCTTCTATGCCTTCGACGAGGTTGACATGTTCCTTGACGGTGTGAACGTCGGAAGAGTGGCGAAGATGATAAAGAAGAGGTCGAAGGATGCTCAGTTCATTGTGGTCTCGCTCAGAAAGCCGATGCTTGAGCAGGCCGATGCGATTGTTGGAATAACACTGGGGAGGGATAACGTATCGCAGGTGACTGGAATCAAGCTGAAAACCTGAGCTTTGAGGACCCCATTGAGATTCTCATTGAGATGGCCAAGAGGGGTGAGATAGACCCCTGGAACATCGACGTAGTTGACGTTACGGACAGATTTCTGAAAAGGATAGAGGATGCCAAAAAGCTTGATTTGAGAGTTTCAGGAAGAGTTTTGCTTTACGCTGCAATCCTCGTCAGGATGAAGGCCGAAGCAATAACACTTGAGGCTTTGGGTGGAGATGAGGAGGAAGAGCTTGAAATGTACGACTACGACTCTTTCTACTTTCTGGATGAGCCCCTTGAGTTTCCTGAGGAGGTTGACGAGGAGGAGCTTGACGAGGTTATCCTTGAAGCTCTCACCTCCATGAGGAGAAGGGTAAGGAAGATTACGACACTTAAAGACCTGATAGACGAGCTCAGGAGGGCAGAGGAGGTTGAGAGAAGGAGAAGGAGGAGAAGGAGGAGGGAGAGACAGGAGGAAGTTGGGATAGATGCAGCCTTAAGGGTTCCACACGAGGAAAGCCTTGAGGAGATGATTGCGAGAGTTGAGAGAGAGGTTTTTGAAGCTTTGAGGAAAAGGATACGGTAACGCTTTTCTCTCTCGTTAAATCGTGGGATGTGCCAACCCTCGTGGACTATTACGTTTCCGTCTTGCACCTGGCCTTCAGAAAGAAGGTGGAAATCAGGCAAGAGGAGTTTTATGGGGATGTCGAAATTCAGAAGTTTTGATGGCTATGGTGTTGATTGTTGTGCTTCAAAATTGTTTTAATAACTCGCAGAATTAAAGGCATGCTTTAAAAAGGCAATTTGTGTTTTCCCGACTGCGCTCTGGCTGATATTTTAAAATCAGGGATTCGTAGAGGAAACTTCCTTTTGTGATTTCGTATTAACATTTAATATCATTTAATAAGTTTTAGTAAGTTTTAAGTAAGTAATTGGCTACGGTGTCTTATGATGTCCGTCGGGATGCTTAGCTTCGAGAACGTCTTTTTTATTGCCTTTTCAGCTTACCTAGTCGTTATCCTTTTGATGACTGCCGTAAGCGTTTACTACCTGCTAAAAACTTTGAGGGGTGGCGATTTTGCTCTGCCCGATTCCGAACTCTTTAAAAGGCAGGTAAGGTGGTGGGAAAGAGCTTCAAAGACAGGGGGCTAACTCTTCACGACCTCCTGTGGGCCCTTGAACTCAGGGGCGCCGTTAAAATGGATTCCCAGAGTTCGAAATACTACTCAACTAGGCCTTTGAAGGTCAACCCCGAACATCTGGAGAGCTACATTTCGGCCTTCCTTATAGCAATGAACATCAGAAGCGACGTTACTGTGAAAAACGAATCTTTAATAATTTCTATTAACTAATCATACCTTAGCCGCTTCGATTATGTTCATATAATATCGTTACATATTTTTTAGTAAAAGTTATTTTCAATAGATAGGTGTAAACCAGCGTGGAAGCTGTGATGTGCGCGATAAATAGTGGAGGTTTGGTAATATGCTCGAAACGGCAGCTTGGTGGGTCTGGCCCGTAATACTGTTCGTCTTTACCTTCTTCTTGGGGATACTGGCAGTGATGGCAGGAGTGGGTGGAGGTGTGCTGTTCGTACCACTGGTAAGCGGCTTTTTCCCCTTTCATCTCGATTACGTCAGGGGAGCGGGGCTATTCGTAGCATTAACTGGAGCCTTAGCTGCAGGACCGGGATTGCTCAAAAGGGGGCTTGCAAACCTCCGCCTTGCTATGCCACTCGCACTGATTGCCTCCACGTGCTCCATTATCGGTGCTCTCATAGGACTGGCGTTGCCAACAAACATAACCCAAACCCTTCTGGGAATTACGATTCTCTTCATCTCCTTCGTGATGGTTACGAGCAAAAGAGTGGAGTTTCCAAAGGTTGAAAAGGCCGATAAGATATCGCAGATGCTCGGAATCTACGGAATCTACTACGAGGAGTCCATGGGTAAGGAGATAGAGTGGAAAGTGCACAGAACCATTCCTTCAATGATTCTATTCGCTTTCATCGGTATTATTGCCGGTATGTTCGGTCTCGGAGCGGGATGGGCCAACGTTCCAGTTCTCAACCTCTTCATGGGCACTCCGCTTAAAATTGCAGCAGGCACAAGCAAGTTTCTCCTTTCCATAACCGACACCTCTGCCGCATGGGTTTATCTAAACAACGGAAGTGTAATTCCGCTGATTACGATCCCCTCCTGCCTCGGAATAATGCTCGGTTCCTACGTTGGTGTCAGAGTTCTTGCAAAGGCGAGTCCAAAGATGATAAGGTCGATAGTTATAGCGGTGCTAATTTTCGCCGGGCTCAGGAGTTTGCTGAAGGGGCTTGGAATTTGGGCGTGAGGTGGTTAAAATGGATAGAGGGAGAAAGGTTCCGGAAGAGCAGATTATATACGCAGACATTCTCTACTACGGAGGGCTGATAGGAATAATATTTATGGCCATCACCTTTGCCATCTACGTCTCAGGAACGCTACCGTCTCTGGTGAAGCCTGAGGAGCTGACGGAGCTATGGACTCACGACACGCACTACTACCTTGAAGAGACTGGACTTCCAACTGGATGGGGATGGATTAACTACGTTACCTACGGGGATGTGCTGAACTTCGTTGCCCTCGCATTCCTTGCAATGATTACAATAATCTGCTATCTGGCCATAATTCCGGTTTTGCTGAAAAAGAAGGACATAATTTACACAATTCTGGCCATCGCAGAGGTAATAATACTGCTGCTTGCAGCAAGCGGCCTCCTGCAGGCCGGGCACTAAATTTTTTTAAGGTCTTGCATCCAACAGATTCAGTCAAGAGACCTCAACAAAAACTCCCTCTCCCTCTCAACGCAGAACTCGAAAAGGCTGAGGTAAACGTCGAAGTGGTCACCATTAACTCTCAGCACTTCTGAGCTTTTGGTCATCTCCGCTGCCTTCAATGCAGCCTCTGCCGGAGTAATTCCATCTCTCTCCGCAACAACATACAGAACGGGACATCTAATCCGCTCGACTCTCTCAACTGGCCTGTATCTCACGATGCTTAGAGCGATTCTTGCGGGAACTGCATTGAACCACTCCACACCTTCAGGAATGATGTAGCGGTACTTCTCAGCCTCGCGAGAGCTCATGAAGGCAAAACCTCCCTCAGGGGCGAAAATAGGAACGTAGTTAACTCTGCCGATGAAGGAGAGCAATTTGTCCACCATTCCTGAGAAAGTCAGCCTTAAGACGTTCTTTACCCCAGCTGCCCTTGCAACAGCCAGACCATCAACGAAGGAGACCTGAGAGACGACTGCATCCACATCCACTTCTGAGGCAATCGTCAGAACGTGTCCACCGCTGAAGGAAGTTCCCCAAAGAGCAATTTTTTCGTAACCGAGGTATTTTGCATATTCAACAGCATTCCTCCAGTCTTCAAGCTGCGTGTTTATGTCAATAAGCTGTCTCGGCCAACCTTCACTCTCCCCGAAAAAGCGGTAGTCGAATAGCAGAACTCCAAAATCCTCAGAGAATCTTTCCGCATAGGGAATGAGGGATTCCTTCACCGCCCCAAAACCGTGCGCCATAACTACGCACTTCTCTCTGCCCTCGTAGTGTAGCGCCGCAACTTTCAAACCGCCAGACTCAAAGAAGAGATTCATGAGATTTGTTGTGTTTTTTATTTTAAATTTTGTCGGTGCAGTGTAAACCATATTTTTTCCGTCTTTAATGATTATTCCAAGCTCCTCCATTTCGCTTAAGTGGTAAAGAACCGTCTTGACACTCAGATTGAGCCTTCCAGCAATTTCTTTTGCCGTCATTCTCCCATTCTCTTTCAGCAGCTCCAAAATATCCTTCTTTCTTCCTTTCAGTGAATAAGAGGGTTCGAAAGGCATATCCGCAGGAAAAACGCATCTGCTTCCGCCATATCTGACAGTATTAACGAGCCCCTCGCCTTCAAGTTGCCTCAGGTAGTAGCGAAGGGTGCTCCTGTTCATCTCCAGAGCTCTCTCAAGCTCGGCTATACTCATCCCCGGATTCTCTGCCACGACATTGAGGATTTGCAACCTCTTTGAGCTCAAAAAAGACCTGAATTTTGCAATCACAACTGGCAAAAGCTTCCAGACCGCTATCAACCCGCCCAGAATACCAAGAATGTACTGAACCTTAATCCAAAGCGGCAAATCCCAGAATGTGATGCGAATTTCGTTGGCGTCATCTTCCTCAAGAATCTTCTGCAGTTTCTCGTCGCTGATGTTTACTGGCTGGTCGCTGAAGGCGGAAACAGGATAGGTTAGCAGGAGAAAAATTAGCAGAAGCTTAGCCCTCATAAACCGCTAAGGAGTAACGCTGAACACCATCAACCCTCTCGCCGTAAACTCTGAAGAACCAGTAACCAGGCATGGCATCGGCAATTCTCACTCTTATTTTCCCATCTATTCTGCCGTCGTAGCCATCGCTGTACGTTTTGGAGAAGCCGTCGGGAGAGTAAACGGTAAGAGTCAGGCTGCTGGAGGGGTTGTTCCACACCAGATAAACGTCAAAGGTGTGTGACGTAACGTAGGAGGTGTACCAGTGCGACTCTCCCTGCTTTATGTAGTCGTTCACGGTTTTGATGCCAATTTCTTTCGCTGCTGCTGCGTGCGTGAGAAGGAGTGCAAAAATCAAACCCAGACTCAAAACCAACCTCATACCCTAATTTGCAGCTTGCTAATATATAACTTTTCTGACCAAAGATTTAGAATATAATTCTGCTTAAATATTCTCAAACTATGGTCAGAAACTACATATAGCAATTGATGTATCGTTTTAATGGTGGTAGCATGAAACATTCGATAATGGTGTGGGTATATGTTTGTTTAGCAGCATTCACTTTAGCAGGGAAAACACTGGCTTATGACGTGGGTGCAGCTGTAGCCTTCTCAGAGACCCGGAGGACGTTTGGTTCAACAGTGTCAGCCAGTTCGTTGAGATAATATCGAGCGAACCAACTTGGGTACAACACTTCCTCAATGACTACCCGAACGTAGGACCTTATATGTGGACGGAAGAGGAGAAAGGTAATGACAATTTCTACGCCGATTACACAGAACTATCCTTAGTTTTAGGGCATGGAGTTGTTGTGGTCTATCCTGATGGAACAAAAAAGAGTGCAATAGGCTTTGCAGACCGAGGATATGCACTCCCAGATGATATTAGACTTGGGTATGCCAGCCAGATGGATTTGGATACAGCGTGTGGACTTTCATAATCCAATGCAGTGTTCTGGGAGACGAATATGTAGACGACTGGCTTCAAACTTTGCAAGGTGTTCATATGGTTTTAGGCTTTGCAAGCACTGCTACCATCAGTAATGCCGACTTTCCAGAATTAGCATATCGACTAACAGGCACAGGTGGTTATACCAGAGAAAAGGTCGAAAGTGCCTTTTTTAGTACGTTTCTTAAATCGGATGGCGTGCATGATGATAACAGGGCCAGAATTATAGCCGAAAACTCTGAAGTACTTGATAACGACTACTTAAACAGCTTTGAACGTGTGCCGGTTGATGGAAGCAAGATAATCGTTACTGGGTGGGTGGGGTGAAAAAATGAAAAAATACCTTGCGCTCGCTGCAATTGTGGCTATTTGCGCTCTGTGGCTCACCCAGAACAGCAACTTCGAAGCGGGGAAAACTTTCAAATTGTTCGATTCAGGAAAAACTGCGATACTCCGGCCAGTAATCTACTACAACCTGCCTAACGGAAGTGTAATCGAGGTCAGAGATAGTAATCCCTTTCCGTTTACCATCGAACTGGCGAGTGGTGGTTTAGGGATAAATGCACCTTCAAAATCATTGGAAGTTTACACCTACGAGACTTATAAAAAGCCGGAGGAGATAAAGGTTATCGCAAAATCTTTTGGAGCATCTTTGGATAAGCTCTACTACAACGAAATTACGCATGCGTACCTCTACAACGATGAAAAGCTTAGCTTTGAATACTACCCTAATACTGGGTATCTCAGAATTCTCTTCAAGAATTCAAGTCTGGAAAAGGCTTCAATTTTAAATGGGCTTCTAAACTACAGCTATCAGAAAATCGAAAAGAACGGAGGAGTATTTTACGCAAGAAACTTTGACGGTTTATCATCTAACGTCGGTTTGCTTGTTAAATCCGATGAAAAGGGGATAAGAAGCATTGAAGGAATACTGCTAAAAAGTGTAAAGCTTAAAGGAAAATACGAACTCATTCCAATTGACAGGATTCCAGAAATGCTCGAAAAAAGGGTTAAAGGTGACCTTAAAGCGGACGACTGGTATTTAAGCAACATCGCCTTTACCAAACTAACACTAACGAATGTTTCTCTGATGTACACAATCACTCCTGACGGTATTCTTCCAGTCTACTGGTTTGAAGGAAAGTATGAGCTTGATTTTGAAGGAATAAAAGACTCAGGAACTGTGGAGGGGAGAATAGTGGCTGTTAGTGCTAATTAAGTTATAATTTTTATATTCTCAAACTATGGTCAGAAACTACATATAGCAATTGATGTATTGTTTTAATGGTGGATAGCATGCTGAAAAAGGTGTTGAGTCTGGTTTGGTGGTGGCGGTGTTGGAGAGTATAGTACCAGTATCTGCTTGGGGGACAATAACACATGTTAGAATGTCTTCAGAGGCAGGGAACCCTTACACAGGATTTAAAATGGAATACTTGTCTGGTTCCATTGCTCCGGATGCTGGATACATCATCTCGACAGAGTGGGGTACAAAGTTTCATGGATATTATGTAAATGATGCTCTGAACATAGCAAATAAAATGTTGAGCTTGGCGGAAGGAACTGATGAGAAAGCATTTGCCAAAGGGTGGCTTGCACATTTAATGCAGGACAGAGTGGCTCACGGAAATGGAGACGGGTTACCGAAAGACCAAGCTTACGGTGAAGGCTACTCGAACTACGCTGCTAAAAAATACGGCTTAACCCACATAGAGGCGGAATTTTTTGTTAATGGTAGAGTTATTCACGAAAAGGGCTGGGATTGGGACTTCGTGAGGTTTGCAGTTCCAACGGAGCTCATTGTCAAGACAATGAGAAGTCTTTACGGTTCGGCTCCCAATGAGAATGACCTTAACAATGCCTACAACACCTTTGCAATGGAATACTATGGTGAGCTGGCATTTTGGAACTCGCCATCAGGAAATACAGCCTATTTAACGCTTCTTCTTTTTGGGACGGTTTCCGACTATGACGATTATGTTTCAGACGTTCACTGCAATCCTTATGAGGAATCGATTTATTTGACCAATCACCCAAACGCAAGGTCAACGTATGCTGCGGGAACGTATATAATGGGAGTTAAAAAGGTTAAAAGCAGTGACGGGCAAATTAAAAAATGGATGAAGGAATACGCTGAGAGATTAGAGAAAGCGGGAGCGATAAAGGTAAACAGAAAATTCGAAGATGGATGGCTGGTAATCGAGTTCAGGATGGTTGACAAATATAAGGCTGACAGGATTGCCAAAGAAGTTCTTCAGGACATGGCGAGATCTGAAGAAATTTTCCAATTCATTAATTTAAAGGGTGACGAGAAATGAAAAAAGGCGACTTGGCGCTGTATATATCATTAGCAGTTATTATTTTTATATTTTTTGGAATTTTTTTCTTACCAATGTTTATAGTATACGGTGGTTTTGGACTGCTGGACCCTCTCGCAACCAAGGAAAGATACACGCTAAGCTACTACATATATCTTGAAAGCCGCGAGCCATTCGAAAACGTAACGGTCTTGATCCCTGCAGCCAAGCTGGGCTCGCTGGAGATAGTACCGGCAAATTTCGAAATTGTTAAAATTGGCAACAGAACGTATATAAAAATAGCTCGCGAAAAACCTTACTATGAGATTTATCGACTGCATGGAGAAAATGAAACCTTAACCAATTACAGATACAGAATGGACATCACAGTCGAATTCCCAGAAATTAAGATAGAGAACCTCACTGAATACAGAATAGACGACGGGAATGTTAGTGTCCTTCTCGATTACACAAACTCAAGCTACGTCAGCCTGCATGTCATGTTGTATTACCTTGAACTGGACTACGTGGACATTTTCGGAAAAAGGATTTACACCAACCTCGGCCATTACAACTATCTATGGTGCAAGACAACTCCCGTTAATATTACCGAGGACAAGAGGGGCAGATGGATGAAAGTTCCCGTTTCTTGCGGGGGTGAACTTTAAAATGTTGCTTATTTTTAGGGTCCCGAGTAGAGTATGAGGTATAAACCTACCTCTGCTCATGTGGTATTTTACGCTGCAAACTTGGAGTTTGATGCCTGAAATAAGGGGATGATAAAATGAAACCGCAGCCACTTCTGCTCATCGCAATTGCACTGCTTTGCTGCTGCGTGACTGATGAAGGAGACAAGATTACAAGTCTCGGCAAAATAGCTGATGAGTCTATCGTGTACGTCTGGTGGAGTGTGAAGGCGGAAGATAGGGTTTACCTCGGTTTGGGGACTGTTGACGGAACATCCTTTGCAGAATTCCACCCTCCAAATCGTCTGGAGATTCTTCTCAGCAGTGAGGATTCAGTCAGAGGGAGGCGGCGGTGTGGGATGGAGAGGAGATTCTAATCTTCGGCGGAACTGTCTTCGAGAACGGAAAGTATTCCCCCACAGATCAGATACTGAGCTTCAACCCAAAATTGGAGAGGTTAAGAGTTCTAAACGCATCTCTTCCCCATCCAACCTCCGACGTGGCAGCGGTGTGGGGAGATAGTAGGGTTTACATCTTCCTGAACAACAGCGAGAGATGCGAGGTTTACGCCTTTTATCCGAGCAACGAAAGCTTTGCGAAATTGGATGTTTCTTGCCCCATCGAGCATCCGGGAGGATGTGTTCACTCGGTCGTTTGGTACGGCGGCAAAGCATACTTTTTCTGTGGCGAAGGGGTTGCAAGCTTCGACCCCATGGGAGGATTTAAGTGGATAGCCTTCACCGACAGAGTGTGGGTCAGAGCTGCTACGGTGGCGGATGGCTACATCTTCGCCATCGGCGGTAGCAGCGGAATCGCAGAAACGAAGGATGAGATCATCAGATTTAACCCGAAAACAGGAGAGCTGTGCGAGATGAGGACCAAGCTTCCAGTTGCAAGGGGTCAGGCGGTGGCTGTCGGGGGCGAGTACATCTACATTTTCGGAGGATACACGAAGGATGGCTATGCGAACGAAATTCTGAGATACGATTACAGGGGCGATAAGTGCGTTAATTTCATTCAACTTCTGAACGATGATGTCAAGAAATACCGACCCAATAACGGAAAACAGTAATATATGACTGTGTCACAGTTGAACTGTGGACGAAAAGAGGATTGCCAGATATCTCGACAAGTTTGGACACATTGAGGAGAGAGTTGGTGACATTCTGAACTGGATTGAGGAGGCAAAAGTTGACAAAAAGTCGAGACTGGCAGTTTATAAAGCTGCTCAGGAGGCTGTTGAAGCTGCATGCGATCTTGTGGCGATGTTTCTTAGAGATTCTGGCGTTCCCCCAAAAGACGATTACACCAACTTCCAGAAATGGGGGGAGATGGTTGATAAAAATATTTCAGAATGTTTAAAAGTTGCGAATGGGCTTAGAAACAGGCTGGTTCACCGCTACAATGGACTTGATGATAGAATTGCCCTCAACTCAATAGAGGAGATCATTCCGTGCCTTCAGGAATTTGTGAAGGTGATGAAGTCGTGGCTGAGAAAAAAGATGTAATTTATAGGGACTTTGAGTTCCTGAAAGACGATGTTCTTGCTGTCCTCCTGTTTGGCTCGGCGGTAGATTGCAGTTCAAGCAGAGACATTGACGTTTGCATCGTCTCGCCGGAGGGATATGACATCAGGGAGGTTTTCAAGAGAGTCGATGTGGTGGGGAAGAAATACGACGTCTGGCTTTTTGAGGAACTCCCCCTATACATGAAAATTGAAGTGATTGAAAAGCACGTAATCGTGTTCTGCAGAGATGAGTTGGAGCTGTATGAATACTTCTACCACTTCAGAAAGCTGTGGAAAGATCAGGAAAGGAGGAACAGGATAACGAGAGAGGACTTGGAGCAGATGGTCTCATGAGATTTTTGTCGGATGCGGAATTCAGATGTTAATGTTAAAAAGTTAAAAACTGGCACCGAAAAATTTAAGTTTTGTTAGACATTGTGTATCATGAGCTAAGAGGTGTTGTGGCATGGTAAGGATTGCTGCGGTGCTGCTGGTTTTGGTAATGCTGAGCGTACGGCAACCGCAAAGCCCTCTGTTGAGCTGTACGCGGGGAGGGAAACAGTATCCCCGTTTTCGGCGAAGATTGCTATGTGGTAATTAACAGGATGATTGGTAAGATTGCAGCGTTCAGGAAGATGCCGGTGAGTGATTTCAAGTTTGATCTCAATCCGAGAATTAAGAAGAGGTTGGAAATAATGAAGGAGAACATGAAGGGGGGTGTGATGTTCATTCCTGACGTTGGTGTGGTGTGGGTTACGCCAAAGCCGAGCAGGATCATAAGTTTGGAGAACGAGAAAGAGGTTGGCGAAGAAATTTTGAAGGTGGTTATGCAAAAATACAAAACAAACATCAACTTCAGCGAGCTTGGATGGAAGTTGGGCGGGATGGGTCTTGAGAATGACGGTTTTCTTAGGACTTCCGTTAAAGGTGTAGACAACAACCAAGGGGCAGTTTTCAGAGTGGACGATCCGAAATGTTGGGATGATATAAAGGCTGCTGAAAGCTCGATGGAGAAAAACAGACCAAAAGACTATCCGTGGGATAGCAACGTGGACAACAGAGACGTTTTAGACTGCTCCAGTGAGAGTGGATGCGCTCACATTGTAAACCAGATACTTGAGGAAAATGAGGCGGTGTATTATTCTGGACACGGAAGCAACTACTGCATTCTGATTAAAGGTGAGAAGAACAGCAACAAGATCAACTTCTGCTCGAAAGATGTTGCATACGGCAGACAAACGAGGCTCTTCGTTGTCTCAGCCTGCTATGCGGGCAATGGACTGGCTGAGTGGCTGGTAGAGAAATGGGTTAGGTGCGTTATCGCTGATGATGGGGAGTTGTACGACTACAACTACTGGTCACCATGTGCCGCTTGGGCTGACGCCTTCTGGGACAGAGTAACGGGCAATGTAGATGCGGGGTACAGGAGGACACCACACGAAGCGAGGATTGAAACTAACAACCTATTTGGTTGGATACCAAGGAACTGCAACCTCGACGTTGAGAGGGGAGACTGCAACTTCTACATTTGATAGCATGCTCTTCATTTTTTACATCCCCTACTATCCGGGACTCGGCGATTTCAGCTTTATTATCAACTCCTACGCCACAAACGCAATCTTCCTTGCTGCATACGCTTTGATAACGAAATCAAAAGTGGATAAGATCAAATTCCCGATCGTGACTATGCTGCTCGTTCCACTCGACTTCGCCGCCATGTTGGCTGGTGGGCTCGTTAGCTGGGGCATAGTAAGCATGCCCTACTGGCTGTGGGGGGACTGGAGACTGATGGACGAGCTGGCGAGATACAGAGGAGAGCTTGGAGCGCTTGATGCGATCGTTGGCGGGATAATTCTTGGATATTCCGCATCCTTCGCTTTTACGAAGGTCAACAGGAAGCATCTGGTGATTTCGTGGATGCTCGCCAACTCCATTTCCACCTTGGTGGTTGCAATTTTCTTCGTTCCGCACTTCTGCGGCATGCCACCATACAGGTGTTAGGCGGACGGAGGTGGTTTCAGTTAGTTCAGAGTGAGCTGCTTGGAATGGTGGTTGGTGTGGATAACGATCAGGGAGCGGTGTTTAGAGCGGGTGATTGGTGGGTTAAAGATAACACGAACGCTGCAAAAATTCGATGGAAAGAATTGGGATCCTGATGTTGATGACTTTGGCGTTGTAGACAACACAAACGCTGTAAATCAAATTCTTAGAAACTACGAGGCTGTGTTTTATTCCGGTCACGGAAACAAGGAGGGCGGAGGATACGGAAAGGGAGAGTGCATAGTTGTTAAGGGAACAGGTAAACACCCAGAGCTCTGGTACTGCTACCACCACGCAGTATACGGCTTACGGACTCGGCTTTTCGTGATTCAAGCCTGCTACGCGGCAAACGAAAACCCGAATTCGCTGGCAAACGTCCTCGCGAGGAAGGGGGTTGAGTGCGTTATTGGCGCTTCGGGGAGCATACACGACTACGATGCTTTCGGATTGCCAACCTGTAGAACTTGGGCCGACGTATTCTGGGATCACGTGACAGGAAACTCCGATGCAAATTACCAGAAAAGGACGGCACACGAGGCGAGGATTGAAGCGAACAGCGCTGCATGGTTCTGCGATCTGGACAGGGAAGTGGGCAACTGCAACATGTACATCTGAGGGCGTATGTTCTTCAATTTTTTTAATTCCTCCCAAAACTTCTCGTCCTTCCCGGAATATGTCGCCTTCGTGATTTCGCTATCCTACTTCGTATCGGTTCAGGGTCTCAGGCTGTTCGTCGGAATTCCAGCACACCTCGGTGTTGCGGTTTGCTGACACGATGGTAGAATGTAAGGCAATTTGTCAGTAATATTTATAAGGATTTTTGAATATGAGAATTGTGAAGTGGCTGATTCTCACTGCCATCGCAGGCATTGCATTCGGAGTGATTACAGCCTACTATACTGTCGATTACATCGCAGACCTTTTTAGCGTGAAAAACGGTCCATGGGAGACTAACTTGCTTGCAGGCTCTGAAAAGGCCGACATCTACACCAGAGCTGCCATTGCCATCCACGCCCTTTTCGCCCTAAACAGGTCAGAGGCTGTTTACTTTATCGCAACAACGGATAGCAGCAATCAGCCCCTGAGGCTAAACTGCGACTACAGAATTGAGGGAGGAAAGTTTCCAGCGAGATGGTGGAGCATCACCGTTTACGGCTCTGACCACTTTCTCATTCCCAACGAATACGACATCTATGCAGTGACTGGAGAGAGTGTGAAGTGGAGTGACGGGAAGTGGGTTGTGAAGCTCTCTCAGAGGCATCGGGAGGGCAGCTGGATTCCTCTGAGGGGTGAAGGGAACTTCATTCTCGTCCTGAGGCTTTACAATCCCGAACAAATCGTTTACGAGAGCCCGCAGTCAGTCCAGCTGCCAGAAATTATTCTGGAGGGGTGCAGATGAGGAAGTATATCGCAGTCTTCGCAATTTCCGCCATCATCGCTCACATCGCCTTTGTAGCCTTCCTTCCCAAGCTGATAATGGTTTTCTACTTCTACACAACAACCTCGGCAGGCTACGAAGAGAACAAAATCTACCACGCACCTCCAATAAACTCAAGCCAGAGAACCGTCGTTCTGCCAAGCCCCAACCTGCTTTACTCCTTCTGCATCTACGACGTCTCCGAGGGGCCTTTGCTGATTGAAGCAAAAGTTCCTGAGAACACTTACTGGTCCGTCTCCTTCTACGATTCCTTCACAAACAACTTCTTCACCATCAACGACCGTCAGGTTAAAGGGATGGCCAAGATTTTGCTGGTGAAAGAGGGCACTGAAGTTAAAACAGATGCCATTGTGGTCAGAGCAAAGGATGAGCACGGCTTCGTCCTCTTCAGAACCTTCATTCCTGACAAAGCCTCATCCCCCAGCTTGACGCTTTGAGGCAGCGGTGGAAGTGCGAGCCAACCAAAACATATTTATTTGATTAGATGTCAAATTATTTTTATGATTTCTGGAGTGTGGGTTGTGAGTCTTGAGCTGCTGAAGAAAGCATCTGCGGAGGAGGTTGAGGAGTTTGAGGGGCTTGATAGCTGATGTGGTTGAGAGCTACGATTCCGCACGTTTGGATGCTGAAACAGCTGAGCTTGTGGAGAAATACCTTGCGAGAGTTGTTTTGAGGCATGTATTTTTAGAGGAGGAGCTTGACGAAGACACGGAGATTGTGCTGAGAATTCTCAAAAGATTTTTATCATAATTTTTTGTATTTTGTGCTTTTGTGCGGCTGTATGAGCATTAACAATTTTAATTTCTCTCTGGGATAATATAAATTCTGACGAAACCGTAAATTTCTTATTGTTTGGTATCAAGTATCAACATGAATGAAAAGGTGCTTGTTGCAGCAATCGTCATAATAATTGTGGCTGGTGTTGTTGTTGCGGTGACAGCATCAAAGTTTGAAAGCTATGCGGGGTTTGGGGACATAGACATGAAGCTTGAAGCTGTAAACGACAGTCACGCTGTTGTGACCTTTGTTACCGAAATAAGGAAGGCAAACGTGGACGAGTTCGTGATAGCGGCAAAAATTTACGACATCCAGACTGATTTGCTTCTGGATGAGGTTGAGGAGACATTTAAGAGTCCTGCTTCAGAATACAGGGCAGAATTGACGATTCCCTTTGAAAAAACTCGCGATTACAAGGTCATTCTTTTTCTCAAGGTAGGAGACAGAACTTACGACTCTTACCGTCTTTCACTGAGAAATCTTAGGAATCTTGTATCTGAGGATATGAAACTCGAAGCGTCCCTGGTGGATTCGGACTTTCTGCTGACATCAGTCAAAAACGGAAGTGTAAGCTTTGTGGCGAGGTTCTACGTTGAGAGCGTTAAGGACTATGATGTGGTGGCGAGAATAAAGGTTTTGCAGGCAGATTCAAACGTTCTCGTAGGAGAGAGCTGGAAGAACGTGACGCTCCGGAAGGGTAAGACCAACATAGTCTCTGCGGAGTTTGAGGTGCCGGATGAGTACAACTACGTCGTTAAGCTGGACATCTGGAGGAACGGGAAGCTCGTCAAAGGATGGAGTGATGTGCTGAATTTGGCTCCAACCAAGAAGCTGTCGAAGGAGGAGGTTGAGAAAGAGGTTGATTTTGAGGCGGAGAAGTTCGTAAAACAGTTGGAGCGGAATACGTTCCAAAAGGTGGCGGCGTTCCGGGGTTTGAAGCTGTGTTTGCCGTAATGGCCCTTGCAGGTGTTGCCTTATGGAGGATGGCGAGGCGGTAAGGAAGCTTCTCCTTGCAATCCTATTTTTTGCTCTCATCGTTTCGCTGGTGGGGTTGTACATCTCCGCAAACATTCTGGTTGATGTGTGGGCTGGAGCAAAATACTCCCCAGTTTACAAGGTTCTGATGAACGCTGCAATGCTGATAATTGCCGTTTACCTTATACAAAGGTTAATAATCCGTCCAAGGACTTCAGATTGATGAGGCTGTTCGTTGCGGTTGACGTTGATGAGTCAGTGAGGGAGAGGATTAAGCCCCTCTTAAAGGAGCTTTCGAGTATCAACGGGATTAAGGCTGTTGAACCTGAGAATCTGCACATAACGTTGCTTTTTCTTGGGGAAGTGTGTGAGGGGAAGCTTTCGAGAATTGAAGAAAGGCTGGCTGAGGTTGATTTCCAACCCTTTAAGATTTCCTTTGAGGGGGTAGGGGCTTTTCCAAATGTGAACTCTCCAAGGGTTGTGTGGATAGGAGTTAAGGAAGAGGGTAAGCTGACGAACCTTGCCAATGATGTTTACGAGAAACTTAAAAAAATAGGTTTCAGGAGGGATAAGGACTTCAAGGCACACCTAACAGTAGGGAGGGTGAAGAGAAAAAATCCTGAGGTTTCCAGCGTAATAAGGAAGTACTCATCTGAAAAATTTGGAGAAATGGAGGTAAAGAATTTCAGGCTTAAGCAGAGCATTTTAACTCCGAAAGGGCCGATTTACAAGGATTTGAGGGTATTCGAATGAAGGTGGAGGAAGTAGTTGAAAAAGCTCTGGAATTTGTTATACCGGATGAGGAAGAGGTAAGGAGGGGAAGGGAGGCAGAGGAGGAGCTAAGAAGGAGGCTTGACAGGATAGGTGTTGAGTACATTTTCGTGGGTAGCTACGCGAGAAACACCTGGCTTAAGGGCAGCCTTGAAATAGACGTTTTTCTTCTCTTTCCGGAAGAGCTTTCCAAAGAGGAGTTGAGGGAGAGAGGTCTCGAAATTGGTAAGGCAGTCCTTGACAGCTACGAAATAAGGTATGCGGAGCATCCCTACGTGCATGGGCTGGTGAAGGGCGTTGAGGTTGATGTAGTGCCATGCTACAAGCTTAAGGAGCCGAAGAACATCAAGTCTGCCGTTGACAGGACCCCGTTTCACCACAGGTGGCTTGAAAGCAGGATAAAGGGCAAGGAGAACGAAGTCAGGCTGTTGAAAGGCTTCCTGAAGGCAAACGGGATTTACGGGGCGGAGTACAAGGTCAGAGGCTTCTCTGGCTATCTCTGTGAGCTTTTGATCGTTTTTTACGGCTCTTTTGTCGAAACAGTCAAGAATGCGAGAAAATGGACGAGGAGGACGGTAATAGATGTGGCAAAAGGAGAAGTTAGGAAGGGGAGGAGTTTTTGTTGTTGATCCGGTTGACGAGAAGAGGAACGTTGCGGCCAATCTCAGTCTGGACAACCTTGCGAGGTGTGTCCACCTAAGCAGGGAATTTCTGGAAACTCCTTCTCTGGACTTCTTCAAGCCCAAACAACCTCTGGAAGTTGAGCCTGAGAGACTGAGAAAGATTGTTGAAGATAGAGGAACCGCGGTTTTTGCGATCAAGTTCAGAAAGCCAGACATCGTTGATGACAATCTCTATCCACAGTTGGAAAGAGCTTCGAGAAAAGTTTTCGAGTTTTTGGAAAGGGAGAGCTTCATGCCGCTTCGCTCTGCCTTTAAGGTTTCAAAAGACTTCTGCTATCTTCTGTTTGAGTGTCAGATTAAGTCGATTTCAAGAGTTTTCAGGAGGATGGGGCCTCAGTTTGAGGATGAGAGGAATGTAAAGAAGTTTCTCTCAAGAAACAGGGCGTTCAGACCCTTCATCGAGAACGGGAGGTGGTGGGCCTTTGAACAGAGGCGTTTCACGACTCCTGAGGAAGGTGTCAGATTTTATGTCTCCTCTTACTGGCACACTCTCGGCAAAAACGTTGGTGAATCGATTAAGGAGTTTTTCGAGATAATTTCTGGAGAAGAACTGTTTAAAGAGCCAATCATAGCTGAACTCTGCGAAATGATGGGGGTGAAAGGTTGAAGCTGACGTTTTTGGGCACGGGTGTTGCGGTTCCCTACGGAAACAGGGCTCAGAGCTCAATTTTGCTCGATACCGGTGAATCCAGAATCCTTTTTGACTGTGGAATTGGCAGCTATCACCGCTTGGAGCAGCTTGGAATCGGTGTTAGCGATATCGATGCCATCTGCCTGACTCACCACCATTTGGACCACAATGGGGACTTGCTGAACATTCTCAAGGCAAGATGGCTTCTCGGAGGGGATGAGCTGAAAATATACGGGCCCAAGGGCACGGGGAATTTCATGGAGTCTCTTCTTGAGGCCTATCCCTATTTGAGGGGGAAACTGAGGTTCATCATCGATGAAGGGGAAGTTTTTGAGGAGGGTGTGAGGATAAGGGCGATTTCAACCATCCACTCCATAGAGAGCAGGGGTTACGTTGTCGAGGACACTGTAGCAATAAGCGGAGACACCAGAGCCTTTAAAGAGTTTGTATCGGTAGAATGCAGCCTGATGGTTCACGAGCTTTCGCTCCCGTTTAAATATCAGGCAGACTACCACACCACACCCGAAAACCTGAAGGAGAATTTGAAATACTGCAAAGCGGAGAAGCTATACCTCACACATCTCTATCCAATGACCCATGCGGTTAAGGAGGCGATAATTGAGTATTTGGAGTTTGATGCAGTCGTTGCTGACGACATGATGAGCATAAGGCTTTGAGCAAATTTAAAATAGTGCCTTACAAAGAAACATTGGTGATGCTCATGAATGAAGAAGTAAACAAACTCATCACTTTATGCGGTAAAGACTGGGCTAAAATTGGTGTTGAGTTCATTTTCCTCGGTGGAAAGCAGGAATGTGAGAGCTGCAAGATAAAAAAGACCTGTTTGAAACTGAAGGAAGGAGCCAAGTACAAGATTGTCGGTCTCAGAGATGGGGCGGTGCAGGAATGTCCGCTGCACGATGAAGGTGTGGTGGCTGTAGAGGTGGTGGAGCTTCCAATAATTGCCCTTGTTGACTCCAAAATCGCGGTTGAGGGGGCAAAGATTCACTACGAGCAGAGAAAGTGCGATGTTTACGACTGCAGCATGTACTCACTCTGCCATCCGATTGAGCTAAACAACGGTGAGGCTGTTGTTGTTGAGAGGGTCATTGGCGATGCACCGGAGCAGTGCAGAAAGGGTCACAGCGTAATCGTTGCGGAGCTTAGAAGAGTTGAGGAGTGAAAATTAGAATAACGGTTTAAGAATTACTGCACCCTTTACTTTTCTTCTGAACTCTTCAGGGTCTGCGGAGGTTTGCGGAATAGCACCGAAGTGCATTGGGATGTAGTGCTTGGCCTTTATGTCTTTGGTGGCTTCTATTGCTCCTGAAGGTTCATTGTGTAAGTGCCACCTGCAGGCAGCAAGGCGATGTCAACCTCAATTTCCCTCATCTCCGGTATTCTATCAGTGTCCCCTGCGTGGTAGATTCTCACCCCATCAATCTCAACTATGTAGCCGACGCAGTTCTCCTTGTGGAAGGGCTTGTCAACGTTGTAAGCAGGGACAGCCCTAATCTTCACACCCTTAACCTCAATCTCCTCTCCAGCTCTCACTTCACAGCTCTCGAATCCCTCGATGATGCATCCTGAAGGGTGGACTACAATCGTATCATCCTTCGAGAGCTTTCTAATGCTCTTAACATCCATGTGGTCAAAGTGGTCGTGTGTTACGAGAATGAGGTCGGCTTTTTCGAGTTCTTCGGGAACTTCGTAGGGGTCGATGTAAACAACTTTCGAGCCCTTAATTCTGAATCCGGCGTGCTTCAACCACGTTATCTCACTCCGTTGTAAACGAAACTGCTCTCCATAATGGAAGTTAGATTTAATTGTTATAAACATTTGCTGCTAAACTTTTTAAGGCGGAAGTATTTTATTCTCTATCAGGAGTGATGCAGTATGATTTGGCAGGGAAGGAGCAGAAGAAAACCAAGTGGAGGGTTTTACAAGAAAGCAAGAAAAAAGAGAAAGTACGAACTCGGCAGGGAGCAGGTTGAAACGCTCATCGGGGAGAGGAAAGTGAAGAAGATCAGGGTGAGGGGAGGCAACTACAAGCTGAAGCTTTTCGCCGAGAAGTATGCCAACGTCTACGATCCAAAGCAGGGCAAGGTTGTCAGAGCGGAGATTGAGAGTGTAGTCGAGAATTCCGCACATGTGCATTATGCGAGGAGAAATGTCATTACGAAGGGAGCAATAATTTCGACCAGCATCGGTAAAGCGAGGGTTACCAACAGACCGAGCCAGGAGGGCGTTGTAAACGCAGTACTGATAGAATAAAGGGTGCCGATAAAAACAACAACCTACTGCGGTGACGGCGGGATAGCTACTACCGGTGAACCGGCACCCCAGAGATAATTTAGTTCAGGATGTAGATAAACTTTTCGCTGAGAATAGGTTGTGGTTTATAATTTTAATAAAAATATTTACAGAAAATCTTTTGATTCAATTATTTCTGCGTTGAAAACGTTTTCATGTGCTTCAGCCCATACTCGTACTCGTAGTCGCTCAAAGCCTTGGTGCAGTCCTTGATGACCACTACTTCGTATCCTCTCAACACCGCATCACCGGCTGTGTGTAGAACGCATATGTTGGTTGCAACTCCGCAAATGTAAAGCTTTTTCACGCCAAGCTCCCTTAGCAGGAGGTCCAAATCCGTTCCGAAAAACGCTGAGTACCTCCTCTTCTTAACGTAGTAATCTTCGGGTTTCGGGTTAAGTTCATCGATAACTTCTGCCCCTTCAGTGTTCATTACACAGTGCTTTGGCCAGATTTTGAACTCGACATCATCCTCTCTGTGCCAGTCCTGGGTGAAGATTACCGGCATTTTTCCTCTGGCAGCCTCGACAACCTTCGCAGTAGCTTCGAAAATTTCCTCTGCGTTTGGGATGTAAAGGGCACCACTTTTGTAGCAGAAGTCCTTTTGCATGTCAACAACAACGAGAGCCTCCATGTATCTGGTTGGTTTCGGTAAGATATATTTTTATCTGCGGAAACATCTGTTATGGAACTCACACACATAGAAGATGGAAAGGTCAGGATGGTTGATGTTTCGCACAAGGATGATGTTGACCGAATTGCTGTTGCCGAGGGCTACATCAGGTTGAGAGGCTCCACAATTGAGGCAATTCTCAAGAATGAGGTTGCAAAAGGCAATGTTATAGCAGCAGCAAACGTAGCGGGGGTTATGGCAGTGAAGAAGACACCTGATCTCATCCCGATGTGCCACCCCATTCCTATAACCTCCGTGAAGTTCGATTTCGACGTCGAGAGTGTTGGAATAAAGGTGAGATGCACTGTTAAGTCTAAGGGAAAGACGGGAGTTGAAATGGAGGCCTTAACCGGAGTCAGTGTGGCTTTGCTAACGATATGGGATATGGTAAAGAGTCTGGAGAAGGACGAACACGGTAACTATCCAATAACCTTAATCGAGGTCGTCAGGGTGGTGGAGAAGGTTAAGGGTGGTAAGGGATGATTGACAGAATAAAGAAAATCGTATTCGGTGGGGAAAGGGAGAAGGAGGTTGTTGAGCTAATCGGAAAGCAGATAGAGCTAATAATTGACACATGTGAACTAATGAAGAGCATAATCGAGAGGAGCGATGAAGCCGTGGTTGGGGATGTTTGTGAAGCGGAAAAGCTGGGTGATGCCATTAGGAGGGACATCGTCCTGAAAATTCACTCTGGAGCCTTCATCCCTGCACTTCGCTCTGACTTCTGCAACCTTGCTGAAGAGTTAGATGAGATACTTGACGAACTTGAAGACCTCGCCATGCTTTACCTGCTGATTGACCTAATTCCCGACGAGCTGAGGGATGAGTTCATCAGAATTGCAGATACAAACTCAAAAATGGCTTATCTGCTCCTTGACGCATTTAATGCCCTTGAAGTGGGCGGACTGAGCGACATTCTGTTAAAAATCAAGATACTTGAGGAGCAGGTTGACAGCATGAAAGGAGGATTTACGAAAAGCTAAAGAATATCGACTTTTCCAGTTATGCTGAGTGGTACTATTTCATTAAGTTCGTCGAGAAACTTCTCAACGTCAGCGACCTAATAGAGGATGCTGGTGACACCATCCAGGTTTTAAGCGTCAGCATACGGTAAAACCGACGAATTCACCAACCCTTTTCTCCCTGACTTTTCCGCTATCCTTGAGATAGTGCAGGAAGGCCAGAGTTTCGCAGAGGGCCATAAATTTATTAAAGTCATCGAACTTTTTGAAGCTTCCTGTGCTCCACTTTATTTTCGAAGCAATTTCTTCAAGCATCTCATGGCCCCCATTAACGACATCGTAAACTTCATTCGCCCTTGATGAGTAGTGTTCGATCAACTGTAAAATTCTCTTCTCAGGACTTTTAATTCTCCTTTCGTGGGCGGGAAAAATTTCGGATATTTCAAGCTCAAGGCATTTTTCAAGCGATCTCAGGTAATCCCTCACTCCTGTGGTGTAGGTTGGTAGAAGCTTACGTTTGGTGTCGTGTTGCTGAGGATGAAATCACCGCTGAAGAGGCACCCGTCTATAAGCAAGCTAGTGTGACCTGCAGTATGTCCAGGAGTCTCAACTGCCCAGCTGTCCGCACTTAACTCGAAAACCCTCGCTTTCATCGTTAGTTTCAGTGCTGTAATGACTCTAAGAGTTTCAGCGTACTTGCCATCCACTCCGTAAGCTCTGAAAAGCCTTTTGTAGTCTTCAATAAACTTTTCAGGATTTGAATATATTTCAAGGAACTCTATTTCTCGTTTGTGCATCTCAACATCCTTTTTGCTGTAAAAAATTACACCTACGTGGTCTATGTGGTGATGTGTAATGATTGTTCTCCTAACATCGAAGTCCTCAAGCTTTTCGGCGTTTTGAGGGTTGCAGAATCCGCCATCTATCATGATTTCCGAGTTTATCACATAAACGTAGACGTGATCAGGATTGGGGAACGGAGTCTTTAACTTCACCACTTCAACATCCATTGGATGGCTTAGAGTCAGCGGATTTAAAAGTAATTACCTTTTTGAACTTCTTTTGTATAGGAAAATCTTAAATTTGCGTTACTCTACGCTTGTCATGGAGATTATCCAGAACGTTTTCAACAAGGCGGAGAATGGAGACAGGATATTGATTTCATTTCCAGACATGGTCAGCTTTTTCGCAGTAACAAAATGGCTTAATGAGCAATTTGGAAATCCTTTATGGGTTCTATGGACAGATGCTGCGGTTGAGAGGTTGAATCACCTCGGAAAAAAGTTTGGCTTTCCTGTAAGTGGTAGTGCCGTTACCATTGGCTCCAAGAAGGAGTGCTATTTTCTTGATGTCGTGGCGAGATATGATTTTTACGAAGATGTAAGCAGCTATATAAATCTCTGCCTTTAGGAAATGTCCTCCTCATTTCTTTTGGTGTTAACTTTCTCGAGATTTTTGGTCAGGGATTGTCCAAGGCGATTGAATTCATTATCGAGCATGAAAACGGGATACTTTGTACCTGCACGGTTGGAGGAGCCCCGGACATTCTGCTGCCCTTTCATGACACCTTTATCGAAATAAAATCCGGAGAGGAGTCCTACTTAACCTATCGCTCGTATGTTGCAAAGCTCAGATTCTCCGTAGACAGTGGCACGGTCGAGATGAGCGATAGCTTTCTTGTTGCCGGGAATAATGATTAGACCATCGATAAAGGATTTTAATCCACTTTTCTTTAATGGGAACAATGAGCATTGAACAGCAAATCAGAGCGCTGGAGGAGGAGATAAAAAGGACTCCCTACAACAAGGCAACTGAACATCACATCGGCAGGTTGAAGGCAAAGCTAGCAAGGTTGAGGGAGGAGGCGGAAAAGCAGAAAGCAAAAACGGCAAGACAGGCTTTTTCCCTCAAAAAAGAGGGAGATGCGACCGCTGTTTTAATAGGCTACCCCTCAGTCGGAAAGTCAACGCTGCTTAACAAGCTTACGGGGGCGAAGAGTGAGGTTGCGGATTACGATTTCACAACCTTAAAGCCCGTTCCGGGCATACTGAACTACAAAGGAGCTTCAATTCAGATTATTGATGTCCCCGGAATAATCGAGGGTGCTGCAAGCGGCAGAGGGAGGGGGAAAGAGATAATTTCTGCTGTCAGAGTTGCTGACTTGATAATCATCGTCGCAGACGTGTTCAACCTCCATACAATTGACATAGTTAAGAAGGAATCTACGAGGGCGGAATAAGGCTCGACCAGAAGCCTCCAGACATCGTAATCAGGAAGAAGGAAAGGGGCGGAGTGAGGATAAGCTCAACCGTACCTCTCTCAATTGATGGGGAAACCATAACGAGCATCCTTAGGGAGTACAAGATTCACAGCGCTGATGTGGTCATTAGAGAGGACATAACGATAGAAAGGCTGATTGACGCTCTTGCGGGGAACAGAGTTTACATTCCATCGCTTACAGTTGTCAACAAAATCGATTTGATGGACGTTGAGGTTGATAATGCTGTAAAGGTCTCGGCTGAGAAGGGAACAAACCTCGACCTGTTGAAGGAGCTAATTTACAGAAAGCTGGACTTCATCAGGGTTTACCTTAAACCTCCCGGCGGTAAGGCGGATTTCAACGAGCCAATGATATTGAGGAGGGGTGCAACCATCGAAGACATATGCAGGAAACTCCACCGTGATTTTGTTGAAAACTTCCGATACGCAAAGGTTTGGGGAAATTCGGTGAAATTTAACGGGCAGAGGGTTGGATTGGAGCACGTCGTTGAAGATGGAGATGTCATCACGATCTACGCATAGTTTTTACTGTTTTTGTCAAAACCGGTAAATGCATTTATATACGGACGTCCCAGTAATGCTGAGGTGATGCAAGATGGTGATGATGAAGTTGTTCACATCCCCCACATGCCCCTACTGCCCCAAGGCAGAGAAGGTGTTAGTAAGGTGGCGAAGGAGGAGGGAGTGCTGGCCATAAATCTTCCCGTTAACACGGATGAAGGTTGAAGGAAGCGCTGAAGTTTGGAATAAGGGGTGTTCCGGCACTGGTGATTAATGACGAGTATCTCATCCTCGGTGTTCCGGATGAGGGTGAGCTTAGGCAGTTGATTAGAAAACTTAAGGGAGGTGATGAATATGGAGCGTCTTAACAGTGAGAGGTTCAGGGAAGTAATTCAGAGTGATAAGCTTGTGGTGGTGGACTTCTACGCGGACTGGTGCATGCCCTGCAGGTACATCTCACCGATCCTGGAGAAGCTGTCGAAGGAGTACGACGGTAGTGTAGAGTTCTACAAGCTCAACGTCGATGAGAACCAGGATGTTGCCTTTGAGTATGGCATAGCGAGCATTCCGACAGTGCTGTTCTTCAGGAATGGCAAGGTCGTTGGAGGTTTCATCGGTGCGATGCCCGAAAGTGCGGTGAGGGCCGAGATTGAGAAAGCACTGGGAGCATGAGGTCTCTCAAAGAAATGGTCTCAACGTTGAACTGCGGAAACCTGCTTGAGTGCGTTCTCGGGTTAACACCGGCAGACGTGATGGTTTACGAGGCTTTGCTAAGAGGAAAGGAGAGGGTCGATGAGATAAGTGAGTGCGTCGGAAGGGGTGAAAGTGCTGTTTACAAGTCCCTTCAGAGACTTCTCCTTGCCGGGATGGCCTACCGCATTAAGATGCCGCTGGATGGCGGCGGTTACTACTTTATTTATAAACCTGCACCGAGAGAAAAGGTTGTAGAGGAGGTTGAGAAAGTTTTAACGGCCCTAATCGAAAGGGTCAGAAAAGCTCTGGAGGAGTTTGCAGATGATAGCGGTACTCGGATGTCAGGGGTGTGGAACCTGCAGTAGAGTTTGCCCAACTGATGCAATAATCAGAGAGGGAGGGAAGGTTGTAAGGATAGACCAGAGCAAGTGCAAGGAGTGCTACGAGTGCGTGAAAGCATGTCCGTACGGGGCGCTCATAGTTATGGATTAAGCCTTGAAAGAATCGTTCATCTTCTTGGAGGGGATGAGGAGGCGAGAAGAGCGGTAGCATTGCTAAGGAAGCACTTTAAAAAGGGCAAAATCCCGAAAGAGGAGCTTGACGTTGAAACGGCTTTGACGTTAGATTATTTCAGACTTGCGCTTCCTGTAAGCTCCCTGCACGATTCCCTCTCATGGAAAATGAGATTTTTTGCCTTAGAGGACATGGAGATTCCCTACATAATCAGGTTCTTTTTCGAGGATGCTGAGAAGGGCGGAGCTGACTGGAGAAGGGTGATTGTGAGGTACTTTGAAACCATAGGCGAAGAGAGGCCGGAGGAGTTTGTGAAAATCTTTGAGGAAATGCTTGATAGGAGCAAGAACCTGATCATCTGCGGGGAGGATATTGTTGACATCTCCATGAAATACGGAAGGGATGGAGGAGTTGTAATTGCTGAGATGAAGGGTGCGGGGCTGATCAGCCCAACTGTTGGGTGTGGAGCATTTGGAAGGGCGAAGGCACCGCTTTACGAGATAAACAGGTTTGTTGCTTGCTCTTGGGGGAAGTGGACATAAGTTATATCCTGGCCCATATGTTCTCTACAACACAGTGATGCCATATTGCTGTCATAGGGTAAGTGCTAACAACCGCTACAAATTCACCAGCCTCCTTAAACACCTTGATGTTGTAGCTCTCGTCAATGCTTATTATTACATTTGGTTCGTACAATTTTTTCTTTCTCAAACTCGTTTGTACTCTAAGTCTATATTTAACGTGGCTATCCTCCTTGACGACTTCGGGGAGATTGTCCAGATCGACAAATTTAAGGCCAAGCCACCTTGGAGTTCTAAAATCAACTTCACTCTTAAATCCCCAATAAAGAGATATTATCTTCACTCCTCTTTGCACGCACGTAAATAACTCTTTTTCGAGTTTACTCAGTAACTCCAAAGTGATAAATTCTGCTGCCACTTTAGACTTGGCTAAGCTTAACAACTTTTTAACCTTAGTAAGGACAGCCCATCTCCCTCTAACAACCCATATTGGTTGCTCTACGCTTCTGTAGTTTATCTCCAACGATTCCAGACCTTCGATACACAGCTTGGCCGCATTCAGCATGTCACTCTTTATTTTTTCTATCATGTCTTTAGGATCTGTAGCTCGGTAGTTTGTTGGTTTTCCTGGCTGTATTTCAACAAAACCCTTAGCTGCAAGTTTCTTTAAGTATCATATACTTTTGTCCTTGGGACATTACAGTTTTCCGATAGTTTATCTCCAACGATTCCAGACCTTCGATACACAGCTTGGCCGCATTCAGCATGTCACTCTTTATTTTTTCTATCATGTCTTTAGGATCTGTAGCT
>LZQN01000058.1_pt1 | contig 31779 bp, 53 predicted proteins | sample 768531 | NCBI WGS metagenome assembly LZQN01 (sample SAMN05207080, study PRJNA324506) | oil field metagenome | isolation source: sample BH-FW-7 from oil reservoir | place: India: Bombay High | collected 2015-12-02
GGGAAAAGATCCCCGTGAAGGTCGTTTGTTGTGAACGACAATTCCTACAGGGTGCTCTACTTCAGGCAGAAAGTTCAGAAGATGGGGAGGATTTACGGCACTCTCCACACGAATCCCGATTTTGCTGAGCTGGCGAGAGTTTTTGGTGCTGACGGAACTACTGTAACCTCTGACTCCGAAATAGAGGGAGCGATAAGGGAGATGCTCAGCTCGGAAAAGCCCTTCGTTCTAGACTTGCGAGTCTCGCCAGACTCCTTTGCGCCTTTCAACCCTCAACCAAGTGTGAGGATGTAGCAAAGGTTAAATTAAGTTATGTCAAAGAAGCATCATGAAACTTTCACCACTTTTTGTTTTGCTGCTCACGCTTCTGTTTGTTGCACCTTCCAATGCCGCTGAGCTTAAGGTGTCGAAGGTTGAATTGCGAGGAGAGATAAATGAAGGGACCTATCTGACTCTGCAACACGCATACGATTTTGCTTTAAGGGAGAAATGTGACGTCCTCTTTGTTGTTCTCGACACACCAGGGGGATTGCTGAGCTCAACCCAGAAAATAGTCAAGTTGTTCCTCAACAGTGAAGTCCCCATCGTCGTTTACGTGCCAAGTGGAGCGATGTGTGCCTCAGCAGGCTCAATTATCCTCCTCTCGTCGCACGTAGCAGTGATGGCGGACGGGACGGCAGTGGGTGCAGCCACACCGGTAAGCGTGGGCTTTGCAAGTGCCGAAATCGAGAACAAGACCGTGAACTACATTGCAGGTTACGTTAAAGACATTGCAAGGGAGAGGGGAAGGAATGAGGACGTTGCAGAGAGATTCGTCACCGAAGCGCTCACACTTACAGCGAAAGAAGCGTTGGAGCAGGGAGTCATAGACTACATAGCAAACACGGAAAGTGAAGCCATAGAAGGGCTTAAGGGAAGAAATGCGGAGGTTGGTGGGAAGGTCATCACGTTCGATTTTGACACATACAGGATTGTTGAGGTTAAGAAACCACTGCAGGCAAGCATTTACGAGATAATATCAAGCCCACAGCTTGCGGCAATTCTCCTGTTGCTTGGGATTTACCTGCTAATCTTCGGTCTCACCTCCCCTGGACTTGTTCCCGAGACGGTTGGGGCGATTTGCCTCATCCTTGCCCTTGCCGGACTTGGTGTGGTGGGAATAAACCATCTCGGCCTGCTCCTCATCGTTTTGGGAGTGATCTTCCTTATTGCCGAGCTTATGACTCCACCTACGGTGTTCTTGGGGCTGCTTCGGTTATCTCAATAGTGCTCGGACTTCTTATTCTCTTCAACGAGCCTCTTATGCCAGAATCCTTCTACGATGCCTTTCCAAAGTTCGTTGCTGGAATAGGGGTGGGGCTTGGTGGAATAATGACCTTCATGATAATCAAGATTGCACAGATCAGAAGAAGGAAAAGCACCGTTGGAGAGGTTGTGGGTGAGAGGGGGAGATAATAGAGTTCTCAAACGGGAAAGGCTTTGCCAGAGTTAGAGGAGAGATATGGAAGGTCGTAAGTGATGAAGAGCTTGAAAAGGGTGACGAGGTAGAGGTAATTGAAAGGGACGGACTGACGCTGAAGGTGAGAAGGCTTGCTGGAGGAAGAGCTGAGAAAGGAGACGCTGAAGTGGCTGGAGAGAATTGAGGATAGAGTAAAGGAGATTGAGGGGGACGAAGGATTTTTGAGGAACATAAATGCCTACATCAGCGATTCCCGATATTTTCTTGAGAAGGGGGATTTAATCAGAGCATTCGAGTGCGTTGTCTGGGCCTGGGCATGGCTCGAAATTGGACTGGAGGTTGGGAAGCTGCATGAAGCTGCGTAAAAGCCTTGGACAGCACATGCTGAAAGACAGGAGAGTTATTTCGAGGATTGTGAAGTATGCGGAGCTTTCTGAAGACGATGTGGTTCTGGAAGTTGGTTGTGGAACCGGCAACTTAACTTCAGCCCTGCTCAGAAAATGCAGCGTTGTAGGGATTGAGAAAGACCCGCTGATGGTTGAGAAGCTGAGAAAAAGATTTTCAGGTTTCATAGAGCAGGGAAGGTTCAGACTTATACAGGGAGACGCGCTTAAGGTCGAATTCCCATTCTTTACGAAGTTCGTTTCGAACATACCGTACAAGATATCTTCGCCTCTTACTTTCAAGCTTTTAAAGTCGGATTTCAGGCTTGCTATCGTAATGTACCAGCGCGAGTTTGCCGAGAGGCTCTGCAGGGAGGACAACAGGCTCGGTGTGATTTCAAAAACCTACTGCAGGGCAGAACTGCTGGAAGTGGTAAAGCCAGGCAGCTTTAGTCCACCCCCGAAAGTTGATTCTGCGATAGTCCGCATAGTTCCTGAGCCTGAGGTTTTGGTTGAGGACAGAGAGCTTTTTGAGAGGTTTGTTACCTTTGCCTTCAGCATGAGGAGGAAGAAGATGTGGAAAATAGTACAGGAGTTCAGAAAGAAGTATGGGGTAGATTTAGCACTCGACGAAAACTTGGCCGAAAAAGGCCCGAAGAGCTTGGAGCAAGAAAGTTTGCGGAAATTCTGGTGGGAGAATGATTTACGAGCCGGCTGAGGATAGCGAGCTACTTCTTGACGCAGCTTTAAAGGAGGTCAAATCTGATGATGAGGTAATTGAAATCGGTGCTGGGAGCGGGTTCGTTTCAGAGAGGCTCAGGGGAAGATGCAGGTGCATACTAACGACCGACATCTCGCCATTTGCAGCCAGAGAGCTGCGGAAGAAGGGTTTGGACGTGGTGATGACGGACATTGCAAGGGGTATAAAGAAGAAGTTCAGCCTCGTCCTCTTCAACCCTCCCTATGTAGAGCTTGAGGACGAGCTGAAAAGAGGAGACTGGCTTGACGTTGCCATCGACGGTGGCAGGAAGGGAGTTGGGGTAATAAGAAAATTTCTGGATTCGCTGGATGAGATAATGGCCGATGGTGGCAGAGCAATCTTAATCGCATCCTCGCAGAACGAGCCGGACGTTTTTGATTTGATTGGAGAGAGGGGATTCAAGTACCAGATTGTTGAGGAGAGGGGAGTTTTTTTTGAGAAACTTTATGCGATCAAAATCTGGAGAGAATGACCAGCTTTTTGACATTTTCATCAACACTGAATTTGCCCAGCGGTGTTTCAACCTCGTCGCCCACAACGCTTACGATTTCTCCAGGCTTCAGGCCGATTTTTGCCAGGTATGAGGGGGCCGCAACAACCTCATACTTCCCCTCGTCGGCATCTGATAGACTGAGGAACTCCTGGGTGCAGCTTTCGCAAACATCACAGTTTCCGGAGATTATTCTGCACACCCTGACGAATGCCTCCTCTGTGATGTGATGCTCAAGCTCGCAGCTCAGCTTATCAGCAAGCTCGTCCTCGATGTCGAGATAGTCCCTGAAGAAGTGATAAAGAGCGAGATAGTACTTTTTAATTTTCCTGGCAAGCTCCTCACCCTTCCTCGTTAGCTTTGCCCCTTTGTATGGCTGGTAGTCCACGTATCCCATATTTTTGAGCTTTATGAGCATCTCTGTAACGCTAGATGCTTTACGTTGAGGATTTTCGCAAGCTCACCTGTTTTGGCAACCTTGCTCGTCTCCTCCTGAATGTCGTAAATCGCCTCAAGGTACTCTTCTATCCTCTCCATTGCTATAGTTTAGGTGCGACTAATTAAATAATATTTTCGTGTTTTGCAAAAGTAAAGAAAGAGTTAGGGTTCAAACTTCTCGCTTGAGTTGGTTGTAAAATTCTTTCCGAAGCTTGCGTGCATGACGAACTTGTAATTTATGTCCGGCTTTCCGTCTTTAAAGCATCGCCGTGAGTAACGTGAAGTATCTCTCCCACAAACAGTGTGTGGTCTCCTGTCTCGACTTCTTTCACCACCCTGCACTCAAGGTTTGCCTGGCACTCCTTGATGGATGGCACCTTCACCTTCTTGGACTCAACCAGCGTCAGGCTGAGCTTCTCCATTTTGTCTCCTTTTGCCCCGCTCAGTTCCTGCCTTCCACACGTCCTTGAGAAGCTCAATTGTCGGAACGGCAACCACGAATTCTTTGCACTCCTTTATCAGTGAGTGCGTGTACCTGCTGTGCCCGATGGCCACTCCAAGAAGCTGTGGCTGAATGACAGGGGCACAACCCAGTCTGCGGTCATTACATTCGGCTTCTCAACGCCCGAAACTATCAAATACGTCCTCAGCGGATAAAGATACTCCAGCATACCCACCACCTCACTCCTCACAACTCTTTTCTTTCAAAAGGGATATGAAATCCTTAGCGTTGCTGACGGAGTAAAGCTCCTCTTTCAGGACAAAAACAACCGATTCCACCTTTTTTTTGCAGACCTTGTCAGTTATGTATGCAGCCTCAGTGTTTATGGCTTCTGATATCCTTCCGAGCAGTCTTGCCCTCTTCTCAATCTCTCTAACCTGCTTGAATCCGGTTAAAATCTGGTCTTCCTTTGCCTGCGAGACAGCATCGAATGGGGCTTGCTTTACCGGATACACTGAAAGCCCTATAACTCTCAGTTGCTCTATTATCTCTCCCTCCTCCCCTTCTACCTCTTCTTCCTCGGTAACGTTGGCCTCAACAAAGTTGAGCAGGTCAATTTCCTTTATCGCAAAGGTTCCAATGATTTCCTCTATTTTTGCTGCAGTCGAAGGCGTCGTGTCCGTTCCCTCCTCATACTTCTTTACCGTCCTTCTCGACACTCCGAGCATCTTTGCCATGTCTCCTACGCTCAGCCCCAGCCCTTTCCCTAGCCTCTCTTATCTTCTCGCTGTCAAGCTTCACGTAGTAACCGCCAGGAGCGGAGTAAACATAGGGGTAAATGCCCTCAACCACAAAATCGTAGAAGGTTGCAAGGTTGATCACGGGCAAACCGTAACGAGTGTAAACAACACCCCTCTCAAGAAAGTCGAACTTAAACCTTTCCCCAATTACGATTGGGCTTGCCTGCAGGATTTTCGTCAGCTTCTTCATCTCCTCAGCCGCCTCGGGTTTCAGAGAATCAACATTGTAAAGGACTTTTATGAGCAAAACAACGTCATCCTTTCTTGCCACAATATCGAAGCATCTCGGCTTGGTCTCAGCTAAGTCTGCAACGGAAAACTCAGCCTTCTGGAGAATTCTGACGACTGACTCTATTAAGGCGGCGTACATCCATATTGATGTATATGAGTTACTATATAAGATTTATGTCCTCCGGATTTTTTCCTCCCAGACCTTTTTAACGGCTTCCTCGACAATTTTGAGGCATTCTCTCGCATTTTCCTTGGCCTTCTCCACTATCTCCCTGTAATCGATGCTCTGGTTCTTTATGCCGTGGGCGTAGTTGTCCATGGTGCATACGATGGCGTAACTCAGACCAAGCTCCTTGGCTATCGTAGCCTCACTTCCTGCTGTCATGCCCACACAGTCTGCGAAGTTCTTTATCATTGCAATCTCGGCTTTGGTTTCAAGCCTTGGTCCTCGCGTTTGGAAGTAAACACCCCTCTCGATTACCGGAAAACTGGAAATTTTTCTGGCTGTGCTTACAAGCACATTCCTCAAGTACTCGTCGAATCCTGGCGTGATGTGGACAAGCGAGTCGTTGTAAATCGTAACACCGCTGAAAAAGTCGATGTAGTCGTCCGGGATGATGAGGGATGGCAGGCTGTAGTCTTCCCTGAGCGCTCCAACAGAACCCATGCCGATAACGTATTTTACCCCAAGCGACTTCAGGGCGTAAAAGTTGGCAGCATGGTTTATTCTGTGTGGTGGTTTATCCTTTTTCTTGCCGTGCCTCTGAATTATTGCCACATCGATTCCATCAATCCTCCCCACATCGATTTCTGCAACCCCATAAGGAGTCTCAATTTTTGTCTCCTCAACATCCTTCAGAACCTCGATTTCGAGAATATGCGTCCCACCAATTATGCCTATCATTCGACCAGCCTCCAGTAAACCCTGCCACCCTCAATTTTCTTCTCTATCAGACCCTTCAGCTCCATGAACTCAAGCACGTCCTCAAATTTTCCGGGAAAAACGGCCTCAAGGGAGTGTATGTTCAACCCCTTCTCTGAAACAATCCGTCTGAGCTTTGACTGGCTCGTTTCACCCTCCTCGCGCAGTATGTTGGAGATTATGTTTGAGAGGTCTTCGAAAACGTTCCATGGGAAGATTACCCAGTAGTAGTCAGTCAGGTAATCACCGAGGTAGTCGGGAATGAAGTCGGACTTTTCCAGCATAAGAAGGGATGCCGTCCTCACTTCTCCCCCATCGACCAGCCTTAAGGCCCTGCTCATCGTTTTTCCCGTGTTGATAAAGTCATCAACGAGCAGCAACCTGTTGCCATCAATTTTCTCCCTTTCTTCTCTGATATCCAGGCAAACAATTTTGGATACTCCGAGATAATCGCTCAGCAAGCTTCCCACGAAAATACCTCCTTTAGCAAGAGCGACGATTTTGTTGGGAAGAAAGCCGTCCTCAATAATCTCGCGCGCAATCTTTTTACAGAGGCTTTCCACGTATCTCCAGCTAAGCACGATGTACATTTTACTCACCGTAGAACCTCAGCCTTATAACTTCCCCGCCTGGCCTGTAAACTGCAACGTTGCCTGGCATTGGATTGAGGTTGACCTTCTTCTGAAACTCAGTCTGTGCCTGCCACGTGGAGGAGTTGACCATGAAAACACCTCTGTAAAAGCCCGTTCCATACGTGTGGATGTGTCCACAGTGGAGGATGTCGGGGACATCCTCAATAACAAGATAGTCCTCCCTCTCCGGGGCTAAGGGTGTCCTACCACCGTAAATCGGGCTGAGGTGTCTCCTCTTCAGCAATTCCTCCATGACCTTCTGAGGCTCATCGTAGCTCAGGCGCGGAATCTTCGAAATTATGTCGTCTATGCTCCTTCCGTGGTAGATCAGCACTTTTACACCTTCTATATCAACATATGCAGGATTTCCAACATGTTCGACGTTTTTCGGAAACAGGTTCCTTATTTCACCGTCGAAGGCTGGCTGAGGCTCAGCCTGTCTTACGGCATCGTGGTTTCCCGGTGATACTATCACCCTGATGTTTTTGGGAATCTCATCAAAATGAGAGGCTGCAAACTCGTACTGACCGTATATATCGCTTATAGCCAGATCCTCCTCCTGACCCGGATAAACGCCGATACCGTCAACAATATCGCCAGCAATTATGATGTACTTAACCTTCTCCGCAAGTTCCTGGCTCTTTCTATCCCCAACTTCCCCCTTAAGCCACTTAACAAACATTCCCCACTCCTTTTCGAGAAACTCCTTGCTTCCGAAGTGCGTGTCAGAGAGGAAAACCATGTAGAAATCCCTCTTTTTCTCCCCGTTCCCGTTAATCGGAACATCTGGGAAAACTATTCTGTTTACGTAGAGTGAAGAGCCCTTCAACACTCCCGTTACGCCGATAACCTCATCACCCAGAAGTTCTCTGGCAATCTCAGCGTTTTTTCCAGTTGCGACACAGGTTATGATTCCTGTATTGTCTTCGAGGCGTATGTAGCACTTGTCGCCCCTCTCATAAACCTCATTCACCATGCCCACAACACTCACATTCCCTCGAACCTTTCCTGCGTGAGCTATGGGGGTGGTGTTTACTCTGCTCCTGATTATCTTAGAGAGCTTCTCAAGTCTGGAGTTGAAGTACATGAGGAAATCCTCAACGTTGCCCTGACAGCTTGACTTTCCCGTTACATCCTTTATGACTTTGAGGCTGCTGGAAGCCTTCACTTCAGTGAACTTTTTCTCAACTGACTGGGGCTTTGGCTTCAGGTCTGGCAGGTTTTGCAAAAACTTCTCAACAACACTCTTCTCTATGATGAAGCCTCCATTTGCTATGCGACAAATTCTGTCAACGAGCTCGTCGCTAAAAAGGCCAGATTTGCATAATAACTCAGCAGCTTTGGGGTCTATGTTGTAACCTCTAACGAGAAACTTCTTCGCTACTGTTGCAGCATCGATATTTTTAATTACCATCACATCTCCTCCTTAAAGCATGGACACTGAATCCAAGACCTATCAGTTTCTAAAAGATGTGGTCTCAACGTTAATTATCGTTGCGGTCGTGGTGGGAGGAGGTATAGCTATTACTGGCACCTGGCCATTTATGGTTGCAGTTGAGTCTGGTAGCATGGAGCCTCATCTTTATCCGGGTGATGTCGTCTTTCTCCTCAGCCCCTCCCGCACGGGTGGTGTGGTGACCTGGGAAGAAGGAAAGGAGACCGGATACATGAGCTTTGGGAACTACGGGGATGTTATAGTCTACAAGCCCAACGGCTACGGTAAGCCGATTATCCACAGAGCCATTGCATACGTCCACAAGGGGGATTACATTCCAGCGATTGTCAACGGTAAGCTCGTTCTGACTAACCAGATTGCAGAGAGTGACGGCTACATAACTCAGGGAGACAATGTGAGGACTAATCAGCTTCCTGATCAAGCTGTACCCGCGGCTTTCTCTCCAATCGGCGAGAAAATCCAGCCCGTAAAGGATGAGTGGATTATCGGCGTGGCGAAGTTCAGGATTCCGCTCATAGGGTATGTGAGATTGCTGATTCCCATTGATTTGATTTGACACTTTTGTAACTGAAGTGAGGCGAGAAGGAAGAGCATTATTGCTTAAAGGGTGGGTACATACTCTATCCTGTGAAATAATAAAAAATTTTATTTCAGCTTTGAGTACCACTCTTTAAGTGTTACAAACTGCTCGTGAGTATTAATTACGTTGGTATCCACTGGGCTCTTGAAGAAGAAGGCCATTTCCTTAACCACACCCTTAACACCCTTCTTCTTTGCGAAGAGCAGGAATCTGGCTATGTCGAGTATGAGGGGGGCTGCAACGATTGCATCTATGGCGTCCCATATGAAGTAGAACTTCATTAGCTTCCCGAGGAAGCCCTTGAAGTGCACGAAGTCGAATGCGGTTTTGTTGTCGACGAGGCTGGGGAAGTACTGTATCTCTGTGATGCTGTAAGGGGAGTATCCCAGCATTTTCTCCAGCACCTTGTCCTTGCTAAGAACCTTACTCTCCTTGTTGTCCCTCGCAGACAACACTTTGCCGTCATAATCACCCAGAATGTTGTAGCTCATCCAGCCCACCACTTCCATGTTTCTGTAGGCAAACATCGGTGCAAGAGTCGTTTTGACCATCGTTTCTCCAGTTTTGCCATCATTGCCCGCATGGGGAACCCCCTTCTTTTCTGCCAGCTCCTTCAAAGCGGGAATAGCTGAGCCGGGGCTGGGGGTGAAGTTTGCGTAAGGCAATCCGAGCTTTAATGCTGCATAGGCGTAGAGCATGCTGGCAGAAGCGTATTCTACCCTGTTTTCATCCAGCATTCTCTCAAAGCCATCAAGCTGCCGTGATATTCTTCACTGTAGTTGGGCAGTGGCTCTGTTGACGCTACGTTTATCACAACAGTCTCGCTGTCAGCAAAGCTCTTAATGTCCTCCTCAATCCTCGAAACTATTTCTGAAAGACTTAGTCCCTCATCTTCAAGAGTTTTGATGTCTCCAAGCTCCTTAATTCCGCTACCACAGTTCAGCGCAGTCCCCTTCTTTGCCACGATGCCTTCCAGATCGCCCTTTACAGCATCCAGTATCTCTCTGTCGAAGTGTCTGTTTAGCTCCCAGTGCTCCTTCGCTGCCTCGTATGCGTTATCAAGCATCCTGATTTCGTGCCCACCAAATTCGAATGAGAAGGGAGCGTACTTCTCTATACCTTCAAAATGCGGAAGTTCTGAAACGAGTCCGATTTTTGGAGCGATACCCTTCTCTATGGCCTTCGCTCCGACCATGGCCGTTGTAGAAACTATACCATAAGCGCCTATGAGCCAAACCTTCATTGACTATCACCTCCCTGAGAAATTGGAGATGTTTGGTTTTTCTCAAACCTCTCGGAATAAAAATTTCCTTAGAAGTAGTTTTTGGAAGTCTCTATGGCCCTTGCACGATTTCTACAGCGCTTTCAATGTCCTTCAGGTCAACAACCTCAACAGGGCTGTGAATGTATCTCGCGGGCACGCTAACGACTCCAGCAGGTATTCCGGCCTTTGTCAGGTGGATTGCGGTTGCATCTGTAGTCCCACCTTCAGCCACCTCAAGCTGGTAGGGAATGTTGTACTTCTCAGCAGTCTCAGTAAGCCATCTGAGAACCTTCGGTGAGGCTATTAGCCCCCTTCCAGAAGCATCTACGACAGTTATCGCAGCTCCCTTGCCAAGCTTCACATCCATGTGGGCTGATTCACTACCCGGGAAGTCTGCAGCAACGCAGGTGTCAACAGCTATGGCTGCATTGGGCTCAAGGGCAAAGGCCGAGGTTCTTGCACCTTTCAGCCCCACCTCCTCCTGAACTGTTGCTACTGCATGGATGGTAACATCAGCCTTGACTCTCCTTGCCGCTTCGATCATTACAGCAACTCCAACTCTGTTGTCAAAGGCTTTCCCTGTAATTCTTCCATTGGCCAGCTCCACAACCTCTCTGTCAAGAGCAACAGGAGTTCCGACGTTTATGCCCAGCTCCAGAACCTCATCCCTGCTGCTTGCCCCAATGTCCACGAACATGTCCTTGATTTCAATTCCCTTCTTTCTCTCCTCATCCTTCATCAGATGGGGAGGTTTGCAGCCTATAACTCCGTATACCTTCTTTTTCCCGTACAAAATAACTCTCTGTGCCAGAGCAATCTGAGAAAACCATCCACCAATTGGAGCTATCCTGATGAATCCCTTGTCGTCGATGTACTTCACAACAAACCCAATCTCGTCCATGTGCGCTGCGACCATTATCTCTGGCTCTCCACCGTTCTTCGTGCAGATCAGATTCCCCATGCTGTCCGTCTTTATCTCATCAGCCCACTCTTCAAGCTCAGCCTTCACAATGTCTCTGACCTCGTCCTCATAACCACTAATTCCGTGAGCGTTGCTCAATTTTGCAATAAGCTCCTTCAAAATACCACCTCATTCAAGAACCGCATGCCTGGCCTCCAAATCCTTTTCGGTAAGATGCTTCTGCATCATGATTTCAGCAACGAGCGCATCGAGGAAAATCATGGCTGTGAGCTCAAACATAGTTCCAAGGGGTGCTAGCTGGGAAAGTATCTCGTCTCTTTCCTGCTTCATCTTACCCTTCACAACGATTACAATATCAGCCATTTTTGCAAGACTCGAATCCCTCTTACCGGTTACAGCAACAAGCTTCGAGCCAATGTCCTTGGCCTTTTTGCTTATGTTCACAACAGATGTTGTTTCTCCACTGCCCGATATTGCAACAAGCACATCCTGGTCAGTTATTCTCGGAGTTACCGTCTCTCCTACGACGTAAACTGTATATCCCAGATGCATCAGCCTCATTGCAAAGGCTTTAGCGATGTAACCGCTCCTTCCAGCCCCTATGACGAATATGGACCTTGCAGAATCTATGAGATTTATCATCTCACCTACTGTCTCGAGATCAATATGGTTTCTCAGGTTTTTTATGTGTTCAGAGACAACATCCAGAAATCTGAGCATCGTTTCCCCTACCATAGACATTCATAGAAATCTCTCTTCTGTTTTTAACACTAACTATACCACTACCATGTTAACCACAACCTCAGCAATGTCTGCAGAATAACCTGCTATCCTCGAAAGGCTGTCTATTATCGATTTGAGGTTCAAAGCCTCTTCGACATCTTCCTTAAGGATGCTGCTGTAGTATTTTCTCTCAATCTTCTGAATTTCGTCAAATTCCTCAAGAACAACTTCTGCAAGCTCCAGCTCGTTCTCAAGAAACGCTACCATGGCAGTTCTCAGCATTTCCAAGTCGATGTCGACGAAATCGCAGAGGTAGTCAACCGGTTTCCCGAGCTCAATCAGGCTTTCAGCCATGTTTGCGGCGTGATCAGCGACTCTCTCCAGCGTTCTGACCACAGTTCTGTATTCCTGTATGGCCTCAATTGGAATGTCGAGCTGGGCAGCAACGTCTGCATGGAGATTTGCCTGCTTTAATTGCCTGAGGAGAAGGAAGTAAAGCCTGTCCACCTCTCTTTCCCTAAAAATTATTGAGCTGCAGAGGTACCTGTCGTACTTTCTAAGGGCTGAGCAGAAGTCCGACACCATGCCAACGCAGGTGTTTCCCATTCTTCTGATTATTCCTTCTGGCTTGAGCCTTGAGTTGTCGAGGAAAATTTCCAGAATAACATCTCTTCCCGTGTCCTCCACTATTTCGACGCCCATTAAGCTCTCAGATGCCCTTGAAATTGCGGACCTTTGTTCTTCGTCGTAAACTCTTATTTTGAGCGAGTCAACTCCTGCCAAGTAGTAGGAAATTATCCTCCTCAAGAGGGCTTCATGTTTCACGTCCTTTGCATCAATTTCCACTCTTTTAACCTTGAGTCCAGGATTTTTTGGGTATATCGTGATGAAGTTTTTGCCAACGCTCAGAACGACCTCACTTCCCGGCTCTATGCCGTTCTCCATCGCCCATCTTTTTGGGAGCGTTAGGATGAAGCTGCTTTTTCCGCTGAAGTATACCTTCCTGTTTTCAAGCATGGTATATAGCTATTTATTGGATATATACCTCTATCGATGTTATACTGTTAAAGGAAAAAGATATATATTAAAGCCCGAAGCTTCTGCATGGACTGGTTTGTGGTCGTCGCTGGAGTCATTGGTTTTTATGTTGCATGGAACATTGGTGCCAACGATGCAGCGAACTCAATGGCCACATCCTACGGTAGTAAAGCATTAACTTTGAAGCAAATAATTGTCATAGCCTCCATTCTTGAGTTCACCGGAGCCGTGTTTTTCGGTAAGAAAGTGACCCACACCATTGCGAAAGGCATAGTCCCAATCGAGCTTCTGGATCACAATCTTGTTGTTTATGGGGTTTTAGCAGCTCTCCTTTCTGCGGGATTCTGGATTACAATCTCCACATACTACCATCTGCCCGTCTCCACAACTCACTCAATTGTAGGGGCGATGGTAGGTTTCGGTCTGGCAGCAGTGTCTCAGAACCACCTCACCCTTGACCAGATTAAATGGGATGTTTTGGCAAGAATTGTGTTGAGCTGGGTGATTTCACCTCTTTTCGGTGCGGCTCTCGCCTTTGTTGTTTTCTCTCTCATCCGTTTCCTCCTTCTTGACCGATTTGCTACTGGAAGCATAGAGCACGTTTTCCGCTATCTTCAGGTTCTTACAGCTTGCTACATGGCCTTTGCTCACGGAAGCAATGACGTGGCAAATGCAACGGGGCCTATTGCGGCCATCATGGGTTACAGCGGCTCAGTTCCCTTCTGGGTCCTCTTCTTCGGTGGTGTTGGCATCGCTGTTGGAATTGCCACTTGGGGCTACAGGGTTATTGAGACTGTTGGAAAGCAAATTACAGAGCTCACATTCACCAGAGGCTTCTCTGCTGAGTTTGCAACCGCAACGACGGTTCTGCTTGCATCAAACTTTGGCATGCCAGTTTCCACAACCCACACCCTCGTTGGCAGTGTGATTGGCGTTGGCCTAGCAGGTGGTCTGGCGAGCGTGAACCTGAAAATCGTGCAAAAGATTATATTCTCATGGATTGTAACGGTTCCGGTGGCAGCAGCGATGACGATAAGTCTTTACACCGTAATGGTGGTGTTCGTATGAAGTTCTTCCGCTCAGTTGGAGAGGTTTTCGGGTACTCTCCATTCCGCTCCTTGGCTCAACACGCCAGAATGTGTGGCAGAGCTGTAGGGCTTCTTCAGCAGCAGTTCGAAGCCTTAAGGAGAGGTGACTATGAAGAGGTTGAGGAGCTTAGGGAGGAGATAGATGAGCTTGAGCACCATGCTGACCAGATTAAGGAGGAAATTAGAGGTAATGTGACCAAATCCCTTATGCTTCCCGTTGATAGACATGATTTGCTAGAATTTTTGAAAGTTCAGGATGACATACTCAACAACTGCGAGCATGTTGGCCACATGCTGACTTTTAGAAAAGTTAAAGCCCCTGATGACGTCTGGGATGAATTTTCAGTTCTTCTTTCAAAGCTGATGGAAATTGTAAATCACTACGAAGAGATGGTCGAAAGCATAAGGCAGCTTATTGAAACATCTTTCAGCAAAAAAGAGGTTGAAAAGGCTCTCAAATACGTTCCAATAATAGAGCAGCTCGAACACGAGTGTGACCTGATTCAAATTGGTCTTCACAACAGACTTTTCAACTTGGACAATGCAGATGTCTTAGATGTTCATTTGATGGTGACGTGGGTAGTGCATCTGGGCTACGTCGCAAACGCTGCTGCTGCAGCTGCTGACAGATTCAGGATTATGGTCCTTGGTCGCTGAACTCGTCGGTCGTGTAGTAGTTGTAGATTGCAGTCGCAAGGCCCACCACCATTGGTGCAATGAAAAATCCGCTTATCCCTCCAACCAGCCCACCTCCGAGAAAGGCAAGCATCAATACCAAAGGATGTATTTCGATGTGTAACCTACAAAGTAGGGCCTGAGAATTAGCTCTGGAAGGATGTAGAGGAAAACAACTCCCGCAGCGAGGAAGGTAACTCCCTTCCCAATATCCATCAAAAGAAGGTAAAGAGAGACTGGAAGTATAATCATCACTCAGCAAATATCGGGATTAGGGCTGCTAGGAACATCAGACCTGAGAGCAGTGGAGCAAAGGGGACTCCGAAATATATGAAAAAGGGCAGGCTGGCGAGTCCAATGGTTATAGCCACAATGAAATTTCCAAACCAGAGGGATTCAAAGGTATAGTCTATTTCGTTTATAAATCTCCTAAGTTCTGGCTTCCTGTCTTCTGGCACAACACTTGTTATCCTTCTCACAAAGCTTTCCATGTCGAGAAGAGCGTAGAAGCAGACAATTATGGATATGAAGAAGTTCAAAATCAGCAGAGTTGCCCTCTTCGTTATCTCAACCGCAGATGGTTGAAAGGTGGACTGCAGAATTGAGAAAACGTTGGAGATTATCCATCTCACGTATTCTTCCCCTTCCTCAACCCCAAATTTGGCAAGGAGGTTCAGCAACCCCTCCTCAATGATTTTGTAGTGAGTGATGAGGTACACGGCCTGATTCAACCCCTGAATCATTCCGTAGAACATCAGAACTGAAATGGGCAAAACCACGGCCATTGTTGCTATTGCTGAGGATTTAACTCTCCCAATACCTTCAAATCTCCTCTTTATTGGCTTTGCAACGTATGCAAAAACAACACCCATAACTATTCCGTCAAGAAGTGGCGTGAAGAAGTAAAAGGTGAGAACCAACACTGCCAATATTGAAACTACCAGAACCAAGGTCCAGTATTTATTCATAGATTTACTTTATTCATCCTCTTTATGTAGCTAACGGTCTTTCGAAAGATTGAGTTGAGGCTGTGAATTTCGTGTTTTCTAACCTTTGCCCTCCCAAGAATTCTCCTGAAAAGCACTGTAGTTCTTTTTATCCTGTGTTCTGGATACTGCACCATCCTGAGCATATTCACGAGATTTTCAATAAACACCTCAATATCCTTTGCCTCAGCAAGCTCGTCCTCTGCACTATCCTCCAGATCCTTCAAAAAGTAAAGCACAACCGCTGCTGCATGGCTCACGTTCATAACCGGATACTCATCGCTCGTCGGAATCCTAACAATTGCGTGGCAAAGTTCAAGTTCTTCGTTATACAGCCCGTAATCCTCTCTCCCGAAAAGAATGGCTACTTTTCCATCCGCTATGCTGGTGAGTTCTTCTGGTGTAAGCAAGTCCTTTCTCAGGTACTTGTAGTCCCCTCCTGGAATTCCAGTCGTTCCAACGACAAAGTTCATTTTTTCAAGAAATTCTCTCAGATCTTCAACAATAACCGCATTTTCCAGAACATCCTTGGCATTGGCTGCCGTGTGGTAGCTCTCCTCCGTAACCTTGCAGTTGTAAAGGCAAAGACGGTTTATTCCGTAGTTTTTCACAACTCTCGCCACAAACCCAACATTTTCGGGAATCTTCAGCTCAACGAGCACGGGCCAGACTTCCATCATGCAGTCTAAGCTTTGCTGCATTTTTGCCTTTTCTTTGTTTGTATGAAATCGTATTAACATTTATTATCATTTAATAAATTTTAGTAAAGTATAAGTATATTGTGGCGTAGAGCAGATATGTTGCTCCAAACATTCAGCGTCAGCGCCGGAGCAATTTTCATCTCAGTCTTTGCGGCCTACCTCGTCGTAATCCTCCTACTGACTGTCATCAGCATCTATTACCTCATTAAACACTGAAGGGTGGGGATTACATACTTCCCGATGCGGAGCTTTACGCCAAAGCTGGAGAAGCTGTGGGCAGGTTTTACAGCCAGAGGGGCTTGACACTTCACGATCTCATCTGGGAGCTTGAGATGAAAAGGGCTATTAAAGTGGAGAACCAGAATTCGAGATTTTACAGCATGAAGGCTTTGAAGGCCAGTCCAAGTTATTTGAGAGAATACGTTAGCGCATTTCTTGCAGCGAGCAGCGTTGATGGAGTTGTGGATGTAAAAGATGAGCACTTGAGAATATTCATTAAGGGTTCATAAAATAAAATTTCATTTAATATCGTTACATATTTTTTAGTAAAGGTTATATAGATTTCAAAAGATATGTGCAAACTACTGTAGGGAGTGGTAATTCACCATTAAAATCGTGGAGGTTTGAGAACATGCTGGAAGCAACAGCCTAGTGGGTCTGGCCGATAATACTGTTCGTATTTACATTCTTTCTGGGGATTTTAGCAGTGATGGCAGGGGTTGGCGGTGGTGTGCTTTTTGTTCCGCTGGTGAGCGGCTTTTTCCCCTTCCATCTCGACTATGTGAGAGGGGCAGGGCTATTTGTGGCTTTAACAGGTGCACTCGCTGCTGGTCCGGGTTTGCTGCGCAGAGGTCTTGCAAACCTCAGACTTGCAATGCCCTTAGCACTGATAGCATCCATTTGCTCAATTATCGGAGCGCTTGTCGGTCTTGCATTGCCTACTAATATAACCCAGACTTTGCTCGGAATAACCATACTCTTCATATCTTTTGTCATGATAACGAGCAAGAGAGTTGAGTTTCCAGAGGTAGATAAGGCAGACAGCATTTCGCAGATGCTCGGGATTTATGGGATCTACTACGAGGAGTCAATGGGAAGAGAGATTGAGTGGAAGGTGCACAGAACACTGCCTTCAATGGTTCTTTTCGCCCTTATCGGAATTGTAGCAGGAATGTTCGGACTTGGGGCTGGCTGGGCCAACGTGCCAGTTTTGAACCTGCTGATGGGGACTCCGCTGAAAATTGCCGCTGGCACAAGCAAGTTCCTGCTTTCCATCACGGATACATCAGCAGCCTGGGTTTACCTCAACAACGGGAGCGTAATTCCTCTCATAACCATACCGTCCTGCCTCGGAATCATGCTTGGCTCATACGTTGGAGTGAGGGTGCTGGCAAAGGCGAGTCCAAAGATGATAAGGTCGATAGTGATTGCGGTGCTTATCTTTGCTGGGCTGAGAAGTCTGCTGAAAGGATTGGGAATATGGGTGTGAGGTGGTAAAGATGGACAGGAGAAAGGTTCCCGAAGAACAAATTATTTACGCCAATATCCTCTATTACGGAGGTCTCGCAGGAATCATATTCATGGCCGTAACCTTTGCAGTTTACGTTTCAGGTGTTCTGCCAACCTATGTTCCGCTTTCTGAGCTCCCTGAGCTATGGATGCACGAAACCATCACTACCTCGAAGAGACAGGGATGCCTACTGGATGGGGATGGCTGGAGCTCGTTTCGTATGGCGATGTGCTGAACTTCCTGCCACTCGCCTTCTTAGCCGTGATCACCATAGTGTGCTACATCACCATAATTCCAGTTCTGCTGAGGAAAAAGGACGTGATTTACGTGGCCATAGCTCTGATTGAGGTCGTTGTTCTGCTTCTCGCAGCGAGCGGAATCTTGCAGGCTGGACACTGAACCTTTTTTAATTTTGCACTGTAAAAAAATTGAAGAATTAAGCCTATCACCAGACGGGCCACTTCTTTTCCTCCTCAAACTTGCTTGACATAATTTCAAGCCACTCCTCGAAACCTGTTTTGCCCTGCTCTGCTATAATCGCAGAAATCTCCTTCCTGAGAGGAGCTACCTTTATGAAGTCCAGAATTCCGTAGGCGAACATACCATGCACAAAGCTCCAGTAGATGCGTAGAGAATCACTGCCATAGTAAGGGCAATTGCCGTCAGCGGGTCAGAGCGGGGAATGGAGGTCACAAAGTGTGGCCACCATTCTGGGTCGTGGAAGAGGATATAGTAGTTCAGAGCAGTCAGGAATCCAAAAATTCCAATTCTTCTAACGTCAAATCTGCCAACATTTATTCCATCAAGGGACTTTTCGAGTCAATCCAGCCTTTGCAAGCTTCCTCCTTATGCTCAGCATGGGATAGAGCACTATCGGCGTGGCAGATAGGAAAGCAACTGTCATGATCGGCAGAACGAGGGCATCAAAGAGGGCAATTATGCTCTCATCCATCTCAATCCATCCCAGCTCCGCCAAATAGCCAGGAACAGCTAAGGCCCTGCTCAGAGTGACGAGGAGCATAACCGTAGCCATAGCCATCTTGATGTAGTACTGCCTGACGTAAGTGGTGCCAACAGCCCCAATCTGCACGCCAATCAGTGATGTGGCTAATATTAGAGTGGTGAGTCTGAAATCAACAGCCCCAAGCACATAAATCCAAGTGAAGGTTCCAGTAGCGCCCATCACAAAGGCAATTCCAAGCTCAGTACCGCTCGCCACAGCACTCGATGCCCCTATCAGGTATATCATCGACGGAACTCCAATGAATCCACCAACAGCAATTGTGGCAGCGAGAAATCCAGTACCAAAGCCGAGCGGTATAGTGAGCCAGGCTGAGTGCGTCCTTCCCACAACGTCAAACCTTATCCTCGGTGGAAGTTTGAACTTCTCTTCGAGCTTTTTGGGCAGTTTAGCCTCAACATCACTTAGCTTCAGCTTTCTGGCTTTTACCACATCTCTTATAAGCAAGGCAGAAACAGTTGGCAAAACGATGATGTAGGCCATGCTCACGTAAAGGTTTGTTCCTGTAGTGCCAAGAGCTTCGAGAATCATCTTCTGAACGTGAATCCCAACCTGAACACCTGCTATGGCTGAGACGGCCATCACCAGCGCCAGCCTGATATCGAGCTGCCTGAGCTTGTATCGCCTGTAAGCACCTATCATCGCCTTCGGAAACTTGTGGCACATGTTTGAGGCAACAGCTATTGGGCCAGGGGTGCCGATGGACATCATTCCTGGAGTGAGAACAAAAGCCCCACCCGTACCTATAAAACCGCTCAGCATACCACCGAAGAAACCGAGGGCTAAGAGGAAAATTACCTCGAAAGGCCCAATATGGATGAACATGTCGGGCGTCATCGCACTTCCGCCCGTTGCAAAGCTCCCTCCCATAATAAATCGTAGGAAGACTTAATGATAAATCTTTCTATTTATTAAATGTTAATAAATCGTGATGAACTGAGAACGAGTTAAGGAAATTCATCAAGACTGAAGAATTTCTCAAGCAAGCCTATCTCTTCTTCCAGCTTCTCCCGCAACTCACCTGATTTTCTGTACTTTTTCCTTAGCCTGTACTTCAAAACGTTTATGTAATCTCTCCATTCCCCCTTCTTCGTCCACTTTTCCCTGAACTCCTCTAAGGTCATTTCACCCTTCTTAACTCTCAAGTAATCATCGAGAAAGTTTCTGTTGCCCTTCTTAGTGCTCCATTTCCTGAAAAAATCTATCCTCTCCATTCTTCCATCCAAAACTTTCAGCCAGTCCTCGATGAACTCCCTCTCCTTTGCTGTGAGAAGTATGCCCCTTCTCTCCATTACAAAATTCTGTAATTTAGCTCTTATAAATTGTTTGGTTTGCTGACTGCTGACTGCCAAACCTTTTAAAACTACTCCACTCAAAAAAGCCATGAAAATAAGAGTCGCTCACACTCCCGATGCCGATGATGCTTTCATGTTCTACGCGATGACTCACGGCAAACTCGACACATGGCTTGAGGTGGAGCACGTTATAGAGGACATAGAGACGCTGAACAGAAAGGCCTCGAGGGGCTTTATGAAGTTACTGCCATCTCCGCTCACGCTTACGCTTTACTCGACGACAAGTATCGAATTCTCTCTGCTGGAGCGAGTGTTGGGGACGGCTACGGGCCAATTGTTGTAGCTAAGGATGAGATCAGCTTGAGGGAAAAAGAATAGCCGTGCCGGGAAAGTACACTACCGCAAACCTGCTGCTGAAGCTTGCCGTAAGCGATTTTCATCCTGTTGAGATGCCCTTTGACAGGATAATTCAGGCCGTGCTTGACGAAAAAGTTGATGCAGGTTTGCTGATACACGAGGGGCAGATTACCTATGCTGATTACAACCTGAAATGCGTCCTCGACCTCTGGGAGTGGTGGAGCAACCAGCTTAGCCTTCCGTTACCACTCGGCCTCAACGCCATAAAGAGGAGCCTTGGCGAGGACTTGCAGAGGGAGTTCCTGAGAGCGATGAAGGAGAGCATCGACTATGCGCTGAAAAATCCGGATGAGGCCATAGAGTATGCAATGAAGTACTCAAGGGGACTGGACAGGGAGAGGGCAAAGAAGTTCGCTCTAATGTATGTAAACGAATACACCTACGAGATGTCTGAGAGTGTTGAGGAAGCTTTGAGAGCTCTTTTCAGCATGGCCAAGGAGAAGGGCATACTGAAAATGCCGAAGCTGGACATTCTGAGGCTTTAGAATGGCAGTAGGTGGCTTCCTGCCAGACCGTAGTGAAGGAAGTCAATTCCGAAAAGCATCACAAGAGCTGAAAGGGCAAGAAGCAAAGCTCTGTAGATTTTAGTTGTGAAAATGGCCATGGACGTGAACTGAGCAAGAGCGATAAGCCAGAAAAAGTCCAGCCACACATGGCTTAAGTAGAGCACTGCTACACCAGCATAGCTCCACAGCGATAGGGCTTCGCTTATCAGCACTCCCCCTATGCCTGCCCACCATGCTATGAAGAAGGGGTTGAGGGCGGAGAGCATAACACCAGTTGAGAAGGGGTTGGCGGGATTTTTGCCATTTTCAAGGCTTCCAAAGGCGCTCTTTGCAGTCAGCAAGGCAAAAAATACGAGCATAAGGCCACCAGCTATGCTAAGAGCCGATACTGCGGATGGCTGAGTTAGCACTGCAGCAACGCCTGAAGCTATCAGCAACACAAGGGGAAGTTCAACGGCAGCATGACCAACGCTTACCCAAAAACCACCTCTCCAGCCGTGCTTTGCCCCGATAGCGACAGTAGCTGCTGTCAAAGGCCCAGGAGACAGTGCACCTGAAGAGCTTATAAGGACGACTTTAAAAATAAAGGGTAGAATCATTCTTTTTTCAGGTCAAGCCCGTATCTCTCCGCATTCTCGTCCGCAAATTTCTGAATGAGCTCAATCATCTCCCTGCCCTTCTCGTGAGTGAACAGGTGTCTGAACCTCCTCTGAAGCTTCAGATATTCCTCTACGGGCTTTCTTTCCTTGATTTTTCTGACTGATGTGAGCTTTCCGTACTCAAATTCCACCAGAGGATAAAGCCCTGTCTCTACTGCAAGCCTCGCAACTTTTATCGCTATACTGCCATCAATGCCCCAGCCCGTAACGCAGGGGGAGTGGATCTGAATGTACTTCGCCCCTTCAAACTTCACTGCCTTTTTGACCTTCCTGCGGATGTCCGAAACATAACCGACAGAGCTTGAGGCAACGTAGGGAATTCCATGGGCTACAGCAATGGAAATCATGTCCTTCTTCCTTCCAACCTTGCCAGGCAGAATTTTTCCCGCTGGAGTTGTGGTTGTTGACTCTCCAGGTGGAGTTAAGCCGCTCTGCTGATGCCCGTGTTCTGATAAGCCTCGTTGTCAAGGCAGATGTAGAGGATGTCGTGGTTTCTGTCGAGAGCACCGCTGAGCGTTCCTATTCCAATGTCCGCAGTCGCTCCATCTCCAGCGAAAACAACCACGTGCCCTTCATCCTTCCTTTTCATAGCCCTTAACGCAGCTTCAATTCCTGCTGCTACAGCAGCAGCATTCTCGAACAGAGAGTGGATGTAGGGAACGTTCCACGCATTCTTGCCGTACTGGGAGCTTATGATTTCCAGGCAACCAGTGGAGTTGACGGCAAAGACCTTCCCATCAAGAGCGTTAAGGACTGTTTTAACCGCAATTGGCAAACCGCATCCTGGGCACGCTCCGTGGCCGCTTCCGAAGTACTTCACGGTATCACCTCCTCGAAATCATGGTGGCCCTTGAACGCAAACCCAGGCTTCTCTCTGCCCTCTGCCACATCTCTGATGATCTTCTCAAGGAAGTCCTTGGGCATGTCCCTCCCACCAAGTCCCACTGCAAAGGAGTATATTTCTGCTGAAGAGTGGCCATAGATGGCTGACTTGAGCTCAATCGAAACTGGCCCCTCATAGCCAAAGCTCACGGAGCGGTCAAGAACGATGACCTTCTCAGCATCCTTCAGAGCCTCCCTGAGCTCCTCAACGGGGAACGGACGGAATGTTCTGATTTTTATGAGCCCAACACTCATTCCTTCTCCTCTGAGCTCCTCCACAACTTTTCTAAGCAATCCAACAACGGAGCCCATCGCAACAACGAAGATTTTGGAGTCTGGATAGTCGACAACTATGTGCCCGCCCCAGTCTCTGCCAGTAACCTCTCCCCATTCCTTGAAGACATCAAGCATAACTTTTCTTGCCCTCTCCATCGCCTGCTGCATCGCCACCCTGAACTCCATGTAGATGTGCGGTGGAGCGTAGCAGCCAAAGGCTAAGGGCTTTTTGGTGGTCATGTATGCAGCGGGCTCGTAAGGGGGTAAGAAGCTGTCAACCGTCTCCTGCTCAAGCAAATCAACGGGCTCGTAGGCGTGGGTGAGCTTGTAACCATCCATGCAGACCATGAAGGGTAGCAAGACCTTCCTGTTTTCAGCCACCTTGTAGGCTTGAGGAATTAAATCGTGTGCCTCCTGATTGTTCTCCACGTAAACCTGCATAATTCCCGCATCCCTCATTGCCATGCTGTCCTGATGGTCGTTCCAGATGCTGAGCGGGGCAGACAGAGCTCTGTTGGTGTTTACAAGAACTATGGGCAATCTCATTCCTGCTGCGTTGAACAGCACCTCGCTCATCAAAATCAAGCCCTGGCTGCATGTGGCCGAGAAAACTCTCGCACCAGCAGCAGAAGCTCCAACGAGTATGCTCGCAGCCCCGAATTCTGACTCAGCCGTAATGTACTCTGCATCCCCCAGCTCTCCGTTCGCATACATCGCAGCAAGGTTTTCAACGATTTCAGTCTGAGGAGTAATTGGATAAGCGCAAATTACGTTGGGTTTGCAGAGCTTAACTGCATAAGCCACCGAATAAAAACCTCTTACCACTTGTTTCATTCTACCACCTCAGCAAACATCAAACTTGAATATGTCCTTAAGCTCCATCTTTATCGCCTCGAAGGGGCAGACTGACGCACATATGCCGCATCCCTTGCAGTAGTTGTAATCAACGACCGCATACTTCTCCTCTCCAACCTCCTTAACCTCAATGCAGAGGTCAGGGCAGTACTGCTCGCATGTCTTGCAGGCTGTGCACTTCTCCTTGTCCACAACAGGATAGTGGGTGCCCCAATCGCCCGTTTTAAGGTTTTCCGACTGCATCGGCTCTGAGATTGCTCCCAAATTGAGCTTAATCTTCATCTCTGCACACCTCCATCATGTATCTATAAGCCTCCTCAACCAGCTTTGCGTTTTTCTCAGCCAGCTCTCCCTTGAACCAATCTCTGACGACTTCGAGAAGTGTTTCCAGTGAAACCAGCCTCGTAGCACCTCCAAAGGCTCCAACCATGGTTGTGTTTGTTATGGGCCTTCCAAGCACTTCCATTGCCATTTTTGTGGCATTTATTGTCGCAACCTTTATTCCAAGTTCATCAGCCTTTACTTCCTTCTTGAGGTCTTCTGAACTCTTTGGATAGTTTGCAATAAGCATTCCACCCTTCTTCAGCCCAGCAACGACGTTAACAGTTCCATGACTGTTGGGTCGAGCACAACAACGTAATCTGGATTGTAAACCTCATCCCTTGCGACAATTGGCTCATCGGAAATCCTGAGGAATGAAACCACGGGAGTGCCCCTCTTCTCCGCTCCGAACATTGGAAATGAGAGTGTGTAGTATCCTTCCTTGAATCCTGCTACAGCCAGCAAATCTGCCGCTGTGACTGCTCCCTGCCCACCTCTACCGTGAAATCTTACCTCAATCAGAATTTTAATCACCTCTCTTACTCAGCATCTTCAAAAGAATAAAAAATTAACGGAATGGCTTTTAAAGGTCCAAAAATTATTTTGAAAGCTCTACCTGCCATAAAGGCCGTAAATTTCACCATACTGCAAAACATGGCCTTCGATAGCTTCAGCAACTCAGCCTTGCTGTAATCCCCTTGAAGAACAGTGTCAAGGGCATAAACCTTGAAAAAGTATCTGTGCTTCCCGCTTGGCGGACAGGGACCGTTGTAACCAACTCTGCCGAAGTCATTGACACCCTGAATCATTCTGGGAGATGAGACTTCTTTTTGCTTTGGAATGTTTTCCGGAATCACGGAAGCTGGTTCGACGTTCCAGGCAATCCAGTGGGTGAAAACACCCGTGGGAGCGTCGGGGTCTTCGCATATTATCACCAGACTCTTCACGTTCTCAGCAATCCCCTCAATGTAAAGCGGAGGTGATACGTCGGCACCATCACAGGTGTACTTTGCTGGAATCTCCCCTCCCCTTTCAAAGGAAGATTTTACGGTCAAGGTTTCTGGCATCGATGGCTTTTCCTGAACGCATCCGCATAAAGCAACAATCAGGGCCAAGGCAATTATTGCTCTCATACTCAATTATTCGCTTAACTGCTATTAATTTCTGTCACCCTATGTTCTCAACCTCCTTCCCCATCAACCAACCCCTAACTACTTCCTGAACCTCAGTATGACAAAGAGGGCCAGCAGCAGTGCAGAGATTACTGGTAAAATCAGCAAAGGGTCAAAGGCTGGCCCAATCTCCTTTACCTCCTTAATTTCAGGGACATAAGCTGGCCTGTAGACGCCTTTTTCTTCAGCGACAAATCTCCCAGCAATCTCGCTCAGCTTCAATGCAACGAAGGCTATAGCTGATACTGCCGCTCCAACAAAGGATGCGATGGATGCAGCAACCTCCATCCTTATTCTCTTCTCTCCCTTTGGTGTGATGCGGTAGTAAACCCACTTTCCCCTCTCAACCCTCTCCACCAGTCCAGCGTCGCTGAGCTTGGATAAATGATAGCTTACAGTGGTTTTGGAGTAGCCAGTAATCTTTGCAATTTCAGATGGTGTGTGTGGCCTTTCAGCCAGCTTCGAGAGAATCTGAACCCTCGTGGAGGTGAACAGCTCAATCACAGATTAAATTCGCTGTCCTTACCCAATAAATTTTTGGTTTCGTAATAAACTATAAAACCAGCGTAATGACTCCGAGCGAGGCCATTAACACTACAAAGCCTGCAATGCAAACACCTGCGGAAATGAACAGGAAGGCCTTAAGTCGGTTTAGCTGAAGCAGAAATGCCAGCAAAGTTCCAGTCCAGGCTCCAGTTACTGGCAGAGGGATGGCAACAAAGAGAGTCAGGCCGAGATAGCCGTACTTCTCCACAATCTCCTTTCTCCTCTCCACCCTCCCAACAACCCATCTGTAAATTCTCTCCAGAAGGCTGATTCTGGTGGCTATTCTGATGAGGTAGTCAAGCAAAAGGAGCAGAAAAGGAACTGGAAGGAGGTTGCCGAGAACAGATACAGCATAGGCCTCAGCGGGATGAAAGCCGTAATAGAGGGCCAGCGGTATGGCTCCTCTCAGCTCAGAGAAGGGCATGGCAGACAGAAACAGCACGACAAGGAGGTTAAAATCCACTTTCCACACCCCTCACGAGGTTCAAAAGCGTCTCATTAACGGGACAACTGACTCCAAGCTCCCTGCCCTTTCTTACTATCGCTCCGTTGATGAACTCTATCTCAGTTCTCCTCTTAAGCTCAAAGTCCTGCAGCATTGAGGATTTGTTCTCAGCGGTCATCTCAGCCACCCTCCTCACCTCCGAGACTGCATCGAACTCGTAGCCCATTCTCGCCATAACAGCCTTTCCCTCCTCTGCAACTGCCCTCGCAACCTCCCAGAGATTGGGATTTCTAACAACCTCTCCATTTCTGACTCTGCAAAGGGCAGTTATTGGATTTATCGCCGCATTAACCACTGCCTTAACCCATATCCTGAACTCTATGTCCTCCACAACCTCAGCCCTTATCCCTGACTTCCTCAGAACTTCCACAACCATCTTTGCATCATCGCTTATTCTGCCATCCATCTCACCAATGTAGGTGTAGCCCTCTCCAGCGTAAACCACATGACCAAAATCCCTGAGATTGGCTGCGTAGGTTGTAACACCACCAAGAACTCTTCTGCAATACTTGGAGAGAATCTCCTCGTTCCCTATGCCGTTCTGAAGACTGCAAACCACTCCCGCATCAACTTCCGAGAGCTTCTTCGCCGCAGCCTCTGTGTCGTAGGCCTTTACGGTTACAAAGGTTATGTCCGTATTCTCAGGCCTGTCTGTGCAGTAAACCTCAAGCTCCGCTTCCATCAGTCCTGAAACCCTCAAACCCTTCTTCAATGCCTCAAGCTGCTTACCCCTTGCCACGAACACAACTTCGTATCCAGCAAGCTGAATCAGTGCCCCGAAAAGGGAGCCGAGTGCACCAGCCCCCATTATCTGAACCTTCATTGTCAGAAAATCTGCACAAAGAATATTAACCTGCTGCTTACTGCATCACATGAACGTCACACCATGGGAAGTCGAGGGAGTCATAGACTACAACAAGCTCATCGAAGAATTCGGAATGCGGCCCTTCAGCGAAGTTCTGGATGAAATAGAGAATCCTCACATTCTTATGCGAAGAGGAGCAATTTTCGGACACAGAGACTACTGGAGAATTGTTGAAGCAATGCAAAGGGGTGAGCCGTGGGCAGTCATGTCAGGATTCATGCCCTCTGGCCTTCCTCACTTCGGCCACAAGATGACGATGGACGAGATTGTGTGGCATCAAAAGGCAGGAGGCAAAGCCTTCGTAGCCATTGCAGACATGGAGGCACACTCGGTCAGAGGCTTAAGCTGGGAGAAGACGAGGGAGCTGGGAATGCTTTACATAAAGTCCATCATTGCCCTCGGCCTGAATACCAATGCCGTAATCTACTACCAGTCTAAAAGCTCCTACGTCAAGGATTTGGCATTCGAGCTTTCCTCAGAGGTCAACTTCAGCGAACTGAGAGCAATTTACGGTTTCAACTCTGACACAAGTCTTGCAAAGATGTTTATCACTGCCGTTCAGGCTGCAGACATCCTCCACCCTCAGCTTGCCGAATTTGGGGGGCCTAAACCTGTGGTTGTGCCTGTGGGGGCTGATCAGGACCCCCACATGCGCCTGACGAGAGATTTGGCAGCGAGGGCGAGCGTATTCAGCTTCGAACCAATCGAAAATGGATTGAGAATAAGGAGCAGAAAGGGGGCCGAATTCCTCAAAAACCTTGAAGGGCTTGAATTTGACAAGAAGTTCTATGAGGAGCACGTTGACGTTTTGGAGAGGCTGAGAAGATTGAAAGGGCTGTGAGGAAAATTGAAGTTGAGATCGGAGGTTTTGCCTTCGTCCCGCCATCCTCAACCTACCACCGCTTCACCACTGGCCTGACTGGGGGGAAGATGAGTTCCAGCAAGCCTGAAAGCTACATTTCCCTGCTTGACCCTCCAGAGGAGGGGGCAAAGAAGGTTATGAAGGCCTTTACAGGCGGGAGAGCGACGGCAGAGGAGCAGAGGAAGCTGGGTGGTGAGCCGGAGAAATGCGTTGTTTTCGAGCTTTACAGCTACCACCTCATTGAGAGGGACGAGGAGCTTAGGCAGATAGAGGCTGACTGCAGAGAGGGAAAGTTGCTCTGCGGGAAATGCAAGAAGATGGCTGCAGAGCTCGTCAAAAACTTCCTGAAAGAGCATCAGGAAAAAATGGAAGCTGTTGATTTGAGCGGCTACACCATAATTGGCTAAGCGTCGATTCTCAAATCCTTCACATACACACCTTCCCCCTTTTCCACGTACCCAACAACCTCGCCCTCGCAGTGCTTCCTAAGCTCCTCCACCTCTCCTTCTGGGAGAATGACCACGAATCCCATCCCCATGTTGAATGTTCTGTACATCTCAGCCTCATCAACTTCACCCAATTTTTGAATGAACCTGAAAATCTCCTGCGGTTTTAGAGGCTTGTCAATCACATACTTCATGTTCTTCAGTCTTTTCAGCTTAAGCAGCCCGCTTCCTGTTATGTGGCAAGGCCGTGAACCTCGCAATGCTTTACAATATCAAGAACCTCCATGTAAATCCTCGTTGGAGTTAGCAGCTCCTCTCCAATTGTTTTATCACCAAACTTATCGTGATAGCTCAGCCCAGAAGCCTCCACAACCTTTCTTGCCAGTGTAAGCCCATTGCTGTGAATCCCACTGCTTGGTATGGCGAAAATCACATCTCCTTCCTCTATCCTCTCCCCTGTAATAATTCCATCCTTCTTAACCCATCCTATGGCAGTTCCAGCCAAATCGAAGCCCTTAACGATTTCTGGGAGCGTTGCAGTTTCCCCACCAAGTAAAGTTATGTTGGCAATCCTGCACCCCTCTTCCAACCCCTTCGCAATTTCAGCCATAACCCACTCATCAGGCTTCTCTATGGCTATGTAGTCCACCATTGCCAGGGGCTCAGCACCTATGGCGAGCAGATCGTTGACGTTCATTGCAACGCAGTCTATCCCAACAGTATCGAATTTCCTAATTGCCTCAGCAACGAGAATCTTGCTGCCAACACCATCAGTAGTTATTGCTATGCCAAAATCCCCGCAGTCTATCACACCAGCGTAGTGTGAGGTTAAAATGGGCCTTCCAAACCCACTCCTTACGTGCTTTATTACCCTGGCGAGGGATTTTATTGCCTTCTCCTCCTCCCTGATGTCAACTCCAGCCTTGGCGTAGTCGAACTTTGGCATGATTCAAGTCGGAAAAGTCTTTTTAAAAGGTTGCCCATTAAAGCTGTGAACCCACCTGAGGCAATCGAGCTGATGGAGAGGGAAGCGATAAGAAGAAAAGCCCCAGTTTACCACCTTAAGGCAGAAATAAAAACGCCTTTCCAGCATCTCGTAGCTGCTCTGCTCAGCTCAAGGACAAGAGATGAGGCAACTGTCAGAGCAGCACAGAGACTTTTTTCGAGGGTTAAAAGTCCAGAGGATTTGCTAAAAATGAGTGAAGAGGAGATTGAGGAGCTGATAAAGGGTGTGGGATTTTACAGGGTTAAGGCGAGAAGGCTGAGGGAGCTGGCGAAGAAGCTGGTTGAGGAATACAACTCCGAGGTGCCATTAAGCTTTGAAGAGCTCATCAAGCTGCCCGGAATTGGCAGAAGTCCGCAAACGTGGTTCTGGCCTACAGCGGGATTCCAGCAATCCCTGTTGACACCCACGTGCACAGAATAGCCAACAGACTCGGATGGGTAAGGACAGCAAGACCAGAGGAGACGGAGGAGGAGCTTAAAAAGCTCTTTCCCGTTGAGTTCTGGGACAAGGTTAACAGAGCGATGGTGGGATTTGGCCAGAGTGTATGCAAACCCCAAAAACCACTCTGCGAGGAGTGTCCCATAAAGGATTGCCCGAGGATTGGTGTCAAATGAACTACCTTGTAATTCTGATTCCTATTCTCTTCAGCTTCCACCAGATTTTCGTCAGGCTTGGTAGCAGAGAGGCTGAGACTGCAAGCGGGATTTATGTAAGCCTTCTTGCTTCTACGGTAATTTTTCTGCCTTCAATTCAGCATCCAACACTCGATGGGAGATTTCTGCTCTACATGTCTCTTGCAGGAGTTCTGCACTTCTTTGTCGCAAGAATCTGCTTCTACCACGCCATAAGCAGGATTGGAGCCAACTTGTCTGCTCCACTGTCTGCAACAAGGGTATTCTTTGCTGCGCTTCTGGGCATATTCGTTGGGGAGTATCTGACGCTGAAGGTTGTGGTGATGTCTCTGCTTATATTTGCGGGAATAGTGCTCATTTCGAGGCCGAAGGGTAAGGCTGATGCACTTGGCGTTGTACTGGGCATTCTCACTGGCTTCTTCTCTGCCTGTCCTCCTACTTCGTCAAGTTTGGGAATGCTGTTGATTACAATCCCCTCTTTGCTATATTTCTCGGATTTGCACTTTCGACGGTTTTGATGACACCCATAGCCTTAAGAAGAGATATGCGCAACACAAAGTGGTACTTCGCTGCCGGAGTTGTCGTTGGGGTTGCTCACTTCATCCGATATGTGGCACTTAAAGACGTCCCCGTAACAATCGTGGAGCCGATTACAAGCTCGTATCCGCTTTTTACATTGCTTTTGTCAGCCATTTTCCTGCGAGAAGGGGAGGTTTTCACAGCAAGAGCAATAGCAGGAACGTTGCTCATCCTAACAGGAATCTACATTCACTACGCCTAAACAAAATCCTTAAAAAGACGTTTGAAGAATAACCAAATGCTTCAAGCCCCCCTGCTCCCCTTCCTTGCAGCCTTTGTAATAGGACTTATCTGCTCACCAGCCGGGGTGACGGGAGCCTTTCTCCTCCTCCCATTCCAGCTAAGCGTTCTTGGAGTCACCTCTCCTGTTGCAAACTCAACAAACCTGCTCTACAACATTCTTTCAATTCCTGGAGGGGCGTACAATTTCTGGAGAGAGAGGAGGTTTCTGCACCCACTCGCTCTTGCCCTTGTTCTCGGCTACCTACCCGGAATGTATCTCGGCTCGCTCGTCAGAGTTAACCTGCTCGGGGATGTCAGAGCGTTCAAAGTTTTTGTAGCCATTGTGCTACTTTATCTCGGAATAAGGCTGATTTTCTCAAAATCGCACCGCATAGAAGGAGAAATGAGAATCCATAAGGTTTCACCCCTGAAGGTAGAGTTCAGCTTTGCTGAAGTGAACTTCTCTTTCAATCCGCTTCTGGTTGCCTCAATGTCGTTCCTTATCGGGATAATTGCTTCTGCCTACGGAGTTGGTGGAGGAGCGCTGATGGCACCAGTTCTCGTTTCGCTCTTCGGCCTGCCAATCAAGGCCATTGCCGGAGCAAACCTCGTAGGGACTTTCTCGGCATCCCTCTTTGGAATAGCAAGCTACACCTCCCTCGGATACCCTCCTGATTTGCAAAACGGAGTGGCAATGGGGCTTGGTGGGGCTATTGGAATATTTGCAGGCTCAAAACTTCAGGGAAGAATTGAAGAGAGAAAGCTAAGAATTCTTCTCTCTGTCCTGATTATCGGAATCTCTGCCAGATATTTCTTAGAGTACATTATCGGCATCTTTAGTAACTCAACTTGAAGGAGTTGGGAGTTTGGCAGAGACGAGGAGGTTTCAAAAGGCCTAGACCAGCTTTTAAAGGCCGTAAGGGCCGGCAAAAAAGTTAACCACCCATTGCCCTCTCAATGGCCTTCTCCACCGCTCTCTTGTGGGCTCTTGCTGCCCTGTGAATTCCCCCTTCATGACCTCTCGAAGCCAGGCAGGGGTAGATTTGAGTGTAGTAGCCAGCCTTTGTTGGCGCTTCATCAACGCTCAGCCCCTTGATTTCTCCGCAACGTAGTAGGTTTGCACCGCAGAATGCAGCCCTCCTGACCCTGACATCCTTTATTCTCCCATCCTCAACCTCCACGTCAACCTCAGGAGCGCCGAAGTAGCTCCGA
>LZQN01000059.1_pt1 | contig 31118 bp, 30 predicted proteins | sample 768531 | NCBI WGS metagenome assembly LZQN01 (sample SAMN05207080, study PRJNA324506) | oil field metagenome | isolation source: sample BH-FW-7 from oil reservoir | place: India: Bombay High | collected 2015-12-02
ATATTACCTGAAAAAGAAAAATGAAGGTATGCCTCATAGAAAAGCTATGATCGCTCTCTGCAATAAGCTTGTGAGAACCCTTTATGCTATGCTCAAAAAAGGTGAAAAATTTGACCCAGCTACTCATTATTTATAGTTGACTCCCTTACTCTAAAACTTGTATTTATCCCAACTTCATATTACCTTTAAACTCAATTTTAAGCATAGGATAGACCATGGGCAAAACTATTTGGATAAACTGCTGTGAACCTTCGGCAGACGTATATGCCAGCCAGCTTATAACCTGGCTAAAAACTCATCATCCCAAATAAACATCATCGGGATGGGAGGAGAGCTAAGCCGTAAAGCCGGCCTAAAAGCCCTATTTAGGGCTGAAGAACTTTCTGTAATGGGATTTACCGAAGTCTTTTCCGCCTTGCCCCACATCCTCAAATTGCTAAGGGACATAAAGCAATCTCTTAAAAAAGCAAGGCCTGACCTTATCCTTCTTTTAGATGCTCCTGACTTTAACTTTAGGCTGGCCAAATATGCCTGGCAACTAAACATACCTGTTTTTTACTACATTGCTCCCCAGGTTTGGGCCTGGAGGAAAAATAGAGTCCATTTTCTAAAAAAATATATCAAAAAAATATTTTGCATTTTCCCTTTTGAAGAAGATTTTTTAAAACAATATAAAGTAAATACATCCTATGTGGGAAATCCACTGTTAGATATCATAGACTTTAACTCCTTTAAAAATATAACCAGAGAAAAAAATAAAATCTTATTGCTACCAGGAAGTAGATATAAGGAAGTGCATTCTTTGCTACCACTTTTTAATGAAGTATGCTTAAACTTACAACAAAAGAAAAATTATCAATTTACTCTTATTAAGGCAGATAACATAGACCTGAAAACAATAACCCAATACCTTAGCCCCCAATTAAATTGTAAGATTGTAGAAAGAAAATATAGATATCAAGAAATGGCCAGCAGTTACCTGGCCCTGGCTGCTTCTGGCACGGTAACTCTGGAGTGCGCACTAATGCAATTACCCACCATTATCACCTATAAGGTATCTTCTCTAACCTATCTGGTGGGTAAATTATTAATAGATGTTCCAGCAATAGGTATGCCCAATTTAATATTAAAAGAAAAAATTTTCCCAGAATATATTCAAAAAGAAGCTAATGTAAAAAACATCTTACAAAGCATAAACTTATGGGAACAGGAAAAACCTACAACAACACTATCCTAAAATTAAAAGAAATCAAAACTATTTTGGGAAATAAAAAAGCTTCACAAAGTGTGGGAGAGGAACTGGTTTCTTTTTTAGAACAACTAAACTAATAGACCCACAAAAACAAGGATATTCTAAATTCCCAGCATCTATCTTTTTTTGCAAACTCACTCCAGGCAAATAAACGATAAGGAAAGGATAATCACCAGGCAAGCTAAAAGGCTAAAAAACACTGACAAAAATGTTGACAAATATAAAAAAATATATAAAGTAATTTTTCTCGATTGACGCGGGGTGGAGCAGCTTGGTAGCTCGTCGGGCTCATAACCCGAAGGTCGGAGGTTCAAATCCTCCCCCCGCTACCAAAAAAGAAAAAAAGGTGGTAAGTTTTAAAGCTTACCACCTTTTTTATTTTTATCTAAGCTTAAAACCAATAATTATATTCCCCGTAAAACCTATACACCTCTTCTCCTTCTTGTATGAGTTCTTTGGAATAACCAAATCCCAGGGCCAGATTATCCTGTCCTAATAAGGAACCTCCAACTCCCAGTTCTAAAAAAGGCCCCCAACCATTTTGATTGTTATAAACCACTCCAAATTCTCCAAAAGGCCGCCATACTCGATTATAGTTGTCTCTATTTTCCAGACCAAAATCCAAAACCAGGCCTGTTTCCCAGAAATCCGCTGGTAGCAAATCTGGTGGCTGAACTGAAAACCCATTTAAATAGCTACTCTGATTTTCTGCATAAGAGTTATAAAGCCAGTAATTGCGTAAAGTCAAAGAAGGATAGCCCACTCTAAGCTTTTTACTTATTTGCCAAAAACTACTTCTACTCTGACCAAAGAGATTATACTTTAAATCTCTATATCTACTAAAATCCTGCTAAACTCTGTCTGCCAGCTATCGGTTAAATCATAAACTAAATCAAACTCAATTCCTTCCCTAAGCCCTAAAGTCTCCACAAGTAAATTTTCAGAAGCAAAGTCATTACCATAAACTCTAAACCTTAAATTCAGTCTATTATTCAAATAAGAAGAAAACTCTAACTTCCCGCCCCAAACCTCTTGTTACTTACTATTTTCCATAGATAAACTCCCACCTCTTTTCTTTCTCTTTTATAGCTAAAACTTAAAGTATATTTACTTATGTTATCTGGAAGGTTAAATAAATTGTTATCCCTCTCCTTGATTAATTTATCTTCTAATAAAACACTATAACTTAAATACTTATTCCAATCAGACAAAAACAATACCCTATTAGTCCAGATATCATAGTCTTTATGTAAGCTAGCCTCTGTAGCCAGGTGTATTTTATCCTCACTTTCTTCTATTAAATCTTTAAATTGTTTATAGAGTAAAAAGTCCTTTTTATTCTTATCTAGGTTACTAAAAGCAACTTCTTTACTTCTATCTATTCTACCAATCCTGCGTAAGCTTTCAACTTCATCTCTTATAGGTAACCTGAATAAAAAATTTTGGGTTAACCGGGCTAACTCCTCTCTATTGTCCTGCTCCAGGTTCATACTCATCTTAGCCCAGGGGGGAGCAAATCCATATCTTTTTTGTAAAAAAATTGCTTTTTCATAACTTCCCCGTGCAAGAAGATAGCTATAATAAAGGTTTAAATATTCTTCTTCTGGAAGTATCTCTTTAGCTTTTGCTAATATTTTTTTTATTTTTCCAGGAGAATCAAAATAAAAAGACAATCGCAGATAGAGATAAAGATTGTCCTTATTAGTTAAAAATTTATCATCTTGTTTAATCTTTTCTTTTATTAAAGCATAAGCTCTTTTTCTAAGTTTTATCTCTCTGTTTTTATATTCCTCGAGTGAGCCTAAAACATCTGCATAATCAACCAAAAAACTAATATCTTGTTTGTTTTTATCCAAGTACTTATCATAGTAAAAAATAGCTTTTTGATTATACTGTAAATAGGTATAAGCAGAGCCAACTACTAAATATAGGGACTCATCTACTAACTTATTTTCTTCTAGATACCTTAAAAAAGTAAGTAAGTCCTTTGTCTCTCCCAACTCAATAGCAGCATAAATATACTCTCTAGCTAAACTATTTTGCCTATATTTTAGATAAAGCTCTAAATAAATATCCAATGCTTCCCTTTTCTTACCCAGCCAAGTTAAAGATTTGGCCTTTAGTAATAAAATATTTATATTATTTTCCAAAAAGTGTTTATCCTCTTGGGAAAACTTTTCTATTTCTGTATAAAGCAGTTTATAGTCCTTTAATCTATCTAAGACATAGGCATAATTTAAGAAATAAATAGGCTCTTTATATTTCTTCCAGGCCTCTAAATAAACCCTTTTAGCTAAATCAAAATCTTTCTTTTTAAGGCTAAGTATTCCTAAACGCTCAAAATCAACCTTTCTAGCTATATCGTGCTGAAACAAAAAGTAATTAACCTCCAGACCAATTTCATCTTTTTGCATAAGCCAAGATAAATCACTTAAATTATACCAATAATCTGGCTCAGTAAAATCCATTTTGTCCTTAATCGAATATAGTTTTTGCAACGCATGGTCATATCTTCTTTTTATAAGTAAAATTTTAGCATAAAGATTAACTTCTTCAGAATTTAATTTTCTAACCTTTTCTATTTCTTTTAAATAAAACAGGGATAAATCAAGCTCTCCCAAGGAAAAAGCTAGCTCTGAGGCTATAAAATAATAATTAAAAGCTATCTTCTTGGGTATTTTTTTAAGTAAAGCAAATACCTTTTCTGGAGAACCAATATAGATATAGGCTTTAATGAGGCTATCTACATAAAGATATTCTTTTTTCCTTAATTTTTCCTCTAGTAAATCTACAATCTTATCTAATTGATTTAACTCTAGACCCAGCTTAATAATTTTATTACTCAAGTTTAAACTGGGTTTTAGTTATATATTTGCTTATAATAGGAAAAGGCCAGGTTTGTTTCTCCCTGCCAAAGAGAAATTTGAGCTAACCATTGAAGCCAGAAGATATCTCTTTTATTAAGTTTATAACCTTTTAAAGCTGTTTTATAGGCATTATCTAAATCATTATTTTCTACAAATACATTAAGAGCCAGTTTTAAAAGCTCTGTTTGTTGCTTTAAATTATCTTCAGCTAGAGCAAGATTTAAATTTAAAGCAAGCAAACAAAAAATCAAAGTAAAAATTACTTTTTTCATCTTCAATTTAATTTTCTCTCAAAATTTTCCTGGATAGAAACTGTGCTTCTTTCCTGGCTCCAACTTTTCTAGCCAGAGATAAAAATAATTATAACTGGCATAATCTCCAGGAATCTCTTTCAAATAACTATGTAAATATTTTTTAATTTCTTTTACCTTATTCCCACTTTCTAAAACTTTAAAAGCTGATATTAAAAATTTTTTCTTTTGCTTTTTGTCCTTACTTTCTTTAAACAATTGAAAATAAATCTCAGCACTGGCCAGGTATTTACCCTCTTGTTCGAGCAAAACAGCCTTTTTTTGTTTCCAGAACAAAGAATTGGGGCTATCTTTTACTATGAGCTCCTCTAAAAAAACATTGCCTTTTTAAAATCAGACTTAGCCAGAGTAAGTTCAAGCCCCTTTTTAGCCCACTTCACATCTTCCTTATAAAGCCCATAGTTTTCAATTATTCTAAGCGCTTCTGCAGATTGCCCCAGCCTCCAGTACTCCTCGTAAAGCCAGGACGGTTTTACTTCTTCTTTTATTTCTATTTCCTTAAGTAAGCTTAAACACTTTTGTAAGTAAGCTATGGCTTTTTCGGGTTCTTTGTTTTGCAAAGCAAAAAACCGACTTTTACTTAAATCATAGCGCAAAAAAGGGCTTAATTTAATCTTTTCTCCCAATTTTTCAGCGTTTTCCCACTCTCCCTTATGTACATAGCCTTGAAAAAGTACTCTGGCATAATCCACCCGTGAATATTTTTTTACCAAAACTTCCAGATAGGAAATTGCTAAATCCAAATTTTTCTGTTCGCTTAAGACATAAAAGTCCAAAGACTTTCTGGGAAAAACTAAAAATAAAGCCAATAAAAAGGCTCCTAAAATAAACAAAAGCTCACTTCCAGTGACAACTTTTTCTTCACTGTCTACAGGTAATTCTTCCTGCAACTGTTTTCTCTTTACTTTGAAAAACATATGTATCTACTTTTTTCTTTACTTTCACTTTATTTTTAAAATCAAGACGACAACCATCTGGCAAAAACAGCTCTCCCTTTACAGGTCTAAAAGAGGTAAATTTAAAATCAAAGCCTTGTTTATATTTTTTAAATCTCAAAACCTTTCCATTTAAAGAAATTATATATGGTTCTTTTTTATTTTTTAAATTAGATTTTGTGCTTACCTTTATTCTGTAACTATCAGGCTCTAAGTGATAGTAATAAAGATTTTTATCTTGCTTTCTTCCCCAGCTATTTGAAACAATGCTTTCCTGGCTCAACCTTAAGGTGCCAAGGTTAAATTCCAGTCCAAAGTATTTTCCCTTTTTAACTACTTCTAAGCCTTCACTAGTTTTAAGTATGACACTATTATAAAAGGCCAACGCCCTTTGTAAAAACTCAGAAACATAAAGGGGATGAATGTCTTGCTGCAAGCAAAAATTGTATACCTCTTCCAAAGCCTTTAAAGATGCAAGTTTAGAACCAGAATAAAAATGATAATATATGTCTATGGGTTTTAACCTTTTGGGACTTTCGGTTTTTAAAAAGGTCTGGATTACCTGCTTATAGCCATAAAAGGGACCGCTCCATAAGTTGGTGTAAAGGTTTTCATTTTGTTCAGGGGCAAAAATTTGAATAAACTTTCCCCTTTTAAAGCCCAAAGGAGCTATCCTGGAAAACCAGGGCTCTTGATTGGTTATTGTTGTATCACCCCCATTAATGTTGTATAAACCTGTTTGTAAGCAATTTTAAGAGCCTTTTCAGTGGGCAAACAATCTCCTGTCCAAAAAACAAGCGTAAGGGTTTAGAGGTAAGTTGACTCAGAAAATCAACTGAACCTATAATTTCCCTTTCCAGATTAAGGGTATAGTTTTTAAGGGGTAAGTTATAAAATTCTCCTGTTGTATCTTCTAACTCCTCCTTCTTCAGCAACACTTTTTTCCATTGAAAAGGATGCGAATAGCTATGGCTGGCTGGCTCCACATAGGGAAGTTGCCAAATCTTTTTAACTAACGTTAACATCTTAGCTGAAAGTTGGGGATAAAGTCCATGAGGAGCAATTTCTGCCTCAATAAAAGAAACTCCATGGGGCAAGGTATATTTTTTTAAAATTTTTGAATAAATGATTTCTGCAGCCAGCTTATCTGGTTCAAACTCAGCCCTACTTACTGCTCCATCTCCATCAATATGAGCTATGAAAATCCTTTTCCCCATTTCTGTGCTTACATCAGGTATGGGAAGAAGAGGTAGTTCCAGCATCTCCTGAACCAGTTGAAAAGGGTCAACAACCCAGATTTCTTCTGGGCTGTTGAGCAAAAAACTCTCTCCCCAAGCATACCCACCCCAGGGAGTTTTGGCCATAAGCGTAATTTGCTCCTTTTTATTCTTTAACATTAACCAGGGCTCTCCTCTTTGGAGCACCAGGCCTGTATCTTCTGCTCTTATTCTAGGTTCAATCTCAAAGCTCAAATACTTTTTATTAAACCATAAATTAAAATTTTTATCCTGCACTTCTACTAAATCCAGGCCCAGAGGATTTAAAAACTCCTTTTCTTCTGGGAACCCAAAACTTTCCAAAAATAAAACCTTATTTCCTTCAGCAATAGCTCTTTTAACCCACACATAAAATCTGGAATAATCTTCTAAAATACCTTTATTCAACCAGACGATAATTCCAGCATATCTATCTTTTAAAGGAAACCCAGGTAAACTTCTGGACACATCTTTTATCTCTGGAACAAAACCTAAGTATTCTAAAGGAAGGGAAATAAGTCTTGAAGGACAATTTTCATAGATATCATTAAAAACACTACCATCTGTTAAAATTAAAACTTTGCGAGGATAAATACACTTTTCATTTATTCCCAGGGCATTAAGTTCTCCATTACTGATATAAGGAATAAATCCAAGCTGTTGTATCTTTTGAGATAACTCCAGACCTTTCTCCATTTCGCCAGGCTTTAAATAGTCAATAACTATTATGGGCAACTTATATTTACTCTTAATATCTTTAAGTAAAACAAGAAGTTTCTCTCTTTCTTCAGATTTCACTGGAACATAACTTTGATTTACAGCATCATATCCCCAAAAAAGAGACTCTACAGCTAAAGCGTCTATATCTTGAAAGACCTTAGGTATTATTTCAAAACCCCTATTGAGAATAATCAGCTTCTGAGGAAATAACTTTCTTAGAGTCTTAATCAGCTTAACCTCTTGTTCAAAATAAGCCTCTAATTTCTCTCCCTTTAAAAAAAGAGTAGCTGAGTCTAAGGTATCCAGAAAAATACCTCCATAATCTTTAGTTAAAAGTCTTTTGGCCCTGGTTAAAAGATAATCAAAATACTTCCTATTAGTTAAATCCATTACCTTAGAGCCCCATCTTTTATTTACTCCCAGGACCCAATCTTTAGCTATTGCCTTGTCCAGACTTTCTCCCACACTCAAATAGGCTATATATTTAGTATCTAAATCATAAGTAACTACAGGCTTTTCTTCCAGGTTTTTATCATCCACAACAATATACTTACAATAGGCCAGCATTTCTTCAGGAAGTCTATTTCCATAATAAAAACACATTCCATCCTCAATTTTTTGGGCCCAAATATTACCTGCTAAAAAAATAAAGATTATTAAACTAATACTCTTGAAAGGCAAATGTCTCATATTCTAAATCTTCCATTACTTTACTTAACAAAAATAAGATTAAAACAAAACAAACGAGCAAAGAACAAGAAAATCCATAACCATAAAAATATGGACCTAATTTTATACTTAGGTAAGTAAAAATAAAATTTAAGACAAAAAATAAAATAGACATAATAAGACAAATAATTCTTTTATCCAAATAAAATAAAAAACTTAAACAAAAGGTAAACCCAAGCTGCAACTGAGCTCCAACCAGGTCCACATAAAAAAGTGGTAGATACAATTTGGGAATATTGAGCAAAGAAAAAATATCCTCTGAAGTTAAGAACAAAATCAAGGTAAATATACCCTGCACTATCAGTATCTCCCGAATGGCCATTCTAATACTTCTAATCATCTTTTTTTATAGTAAAAATTTCCTCTAAGGTTCCCTTCTCTCTAACAGCATCGTAAAATTTTTCATATTTCTCTGCAAAATCTACTTCCAGGCGATAAAAAAGCACAGACATTCCAGGAACAATAGAAAGATAGGCCAAAAAGATAGGTAAGTCATAAAGAATGGAATTTTTTAAACCGCCAATAACTACTCTTCCTGTATCCCGGGAAAACCAAAACATAAATTTATCTATCCAAATACCAAGATTATAAAAAAGACCTATTAAAGCATATGTAAGGTAAAAATTATCTTTTTGCAAAAAATCAAAAGAAATAAAATTGTTTAAAACAAAATTATTACCTATCAAAATTAAGGAAAGATAAAGAAGAATACTTAGGCCTAAAAGAAAAGAAAAAAGCAAACCAGATAATCCATATTTTTTAAAATAAAAAGAAAAAACAAATATACTTGCAAAGGAAACAAAGTATAATAATAAAAGTTTTTTATACTCTTTTAAGCCAGAGAACAAAACATTGACAATCCAGATTCCACAAAGAGCAATAAAAGAAAAAAGTATTAGAATTTTAATAGTCAAATCCAGAGAGTTTAAAAATAAACCTATACCAATAAACGCCCCAATTATACCTAGCCCAAAAGATAATAAAAGGGCTCCCATTAAATTGGGGAATACCTGTTCTTCCCTTTTTTGAAAAATAAAATCTGCTATACTCCGAACAAAAGAAAGCTGAAAAGAACCAGTAAGAATAAGGCTAAGGGCCAGCAAATAGGTCACTAGACTTTGAAACTGGAGAATAAAAAGATTATCCTGCTGGGAGTATGCAAAATAACCCACCAACAAAATGCTGATAATAGAAATTACCCAAGGACCAGAAATCAGCACAGCACTATAACCATAGGCTACAAGCAGGGAAAATAGTTTTTGTTTTTTTAAAAGTTTTTTTAGTTCAAAGGCTATACCGGCCATTTACTTAATGCCTCTTGATACAACATCTTATAATTATTATAAAAAACCTTCTGAGAATAAAAAGTATGGACTCTTTTTTGAGCTACCAGACTTGCCTTTTGCCATTTTTCTCTATCTACCAAAAAATCCAGATACACCCGGGCAATTTCCTTAGGACTGGCCAGGGGCACAATCTCTCCAGCTTTGCCTAGGGCTTTATCTTCTCCTTCCTGCCCATAGATCAAGTCCTTACATGCCCCCACATCTGTGGCCACCACTGGCACTCCACAGGCAAAGGCTTCTAAAATGACCAGAGGCATTCCTTCGCTTATGGAAGTTAAGGTCAACAATTTTACTCCGGGCAAAATTTCTTCTGGTTTTCTAAAGCCTAAAAACTTTATTTTATCTTCCAAACCCAAAGCAGCAACCAAGTCCAGACATTCTCTAGCATATTCCTCATCTTCTTCTGTGGGTCCAACAATCCAACCTTCCACATCCTTCTTTTTAGTCAAAAGAACCCCCATGGCTTTTATAAAAGTCTTTATATCCTTTATCTTTACCACTCTTCCGATATTTACAATTACATTTTTTCTTTGCTGCTTCTCTTTTTTAAATATACCTAGATTTATGCCATTGGGTATAACCAAGCATTTTTCTTTAGGAGCACCTATTTTAACCTGTATATCTCTAGCTTTAGGAAAAAGGGAAACTATTTTAAATGCTCTATTATAAGTTATTTTAGCCAATCCTTCAAATAAGGAAATCCAGATTTTCTTTATATCTAACTTACTTTTATCAGATGAAAATAAATTATAACCATAAATATTATCTTCCTGAGAAAAAATATCAATTTTTCTCTCCCGCACATAAATACCATGCTCAGTTAAAATAAAAGGTATGTTTCTATCATAAGACAATAAAGAACCCAAAAATCCAGCATAGCCAGTTGAAGGGCTATGAATAACTTTACATTTAAAATCCAGTTTACAAATTTTACTAGATTCAAGTACAGGTAAGTGCAAATTTCTTATTTGCCAAAAATAGTCAATAAAAGGCAATTCCTTGGCACTTTGTAAGTAATTTTGAACAATAAAGTCAAAACTATCTCTAGAGTATAAAAATTTATCTGCCTCCAAATCTTCATAAAAGGTCCTGGGGGAGTGAAATACTGGAGGAAAATTGGGCTCTAAGCCTTATACCACTTATGTAGCTTGAAAACATCTTCAATCGTGCTTTTTTTTATCTTTAAACCTTTTTTTATTTTAAAATACGCAAAATCAAAAATAAAGACAGCTTTTAGGTATACTAAATTTTCTGGGAAAGTATATTGTACCTCACCATAGTCTTCTTTTTTTACTCCCTAAAAAAACAATTCCAAATTTGTATTCAGGAAAAATGGAAATTAAACGATGAATCCAGGAAGAAACTCCACCGCGTACATAGGGATATGTTCCCTCAGCTAAAATTAAAATATCAAAAGACTTCTCTTTTTCCAATAGGTATATTCTTTCACTTAACTAACATCCTCCAGATAAGCCCAAGTTTAGGATGCTCTACAAACTCTTTAAATTCATTGGCTATTTTTTTAAGGCTGGTAAAATCTCTTAAAGCAAAAAAGGCTTCAGCCAAATAGGGAATCGTACTATAGTTGCTAGCTCCGTATTCTTTAGCCCTGGACAGCCAGAAAATAGCCTCTTGTTGCTTACCTTGCCGCAAAGCCATTCTTCCCAACAAAACCAGCACATAAGGGTCTTTGGGTAAAACCTTTTTGGCTTCTTCCAAGAAGAATTCTATCTTCTTTAAAATTACCTTTTCCATTTCTGTATCTACCAAATTATAATAGAGAAAGTCCCAAAAGGCATAGGCTATATTACGAGCCAGAATAGCCTTTTCTTTCTTTTCTTTTGCTCCATGATATTTATCTAAAAAATATTCTACCTTTTTACTTATCCTGGTTTCCAATTTATCCAGAACACTATATCCCAAAAGCCTTACTTCATCTTCTTTATCCTTTAATAAGTTTTCTACAATTCTTATACTCCAGGGACTTTTATATTGATTTAAAAGGTTGATTAATTCCAGTCTTATTTCTAAGGGAACATTTCCCTTTTCAGGCAAAAGGGATACACTTGCTTCTCCCAATCTTCTCATACCAAAATTAAAAGGTTTAGCCCAAATATTATCTTCTTCTTCAAATAGTACTTTTTCCTTACTAATTGTTTTATTTTTTGTTTAAGAATAAAAATAAAAAATATAGAAGAAAAAACAGGATTTAAAACAGTCAAAAGAAACACAAGTAAAAAGATAAAAATATAACTTTTTTTATACAAATCTTTAATCAAAAAAATAAAAAAAGTTAAAGCTAAAATAAAGCAAAATACAATATAAAATAGTATATAGTTATCAAAAGTAATCATAATAAAGCTAGAAAAGCTCTTACTTCTTGTTTGATTTTGGTCAGAGAAGAGTTGGCAAAGGGTATTATTTGATAATCTCTAAGCTCAAAGCCTTCCTTTTTAATCCTTTCTACAAATCCCAAAGCGCCATTTTTACCTTCAAAGGGGAAAAGAATAAGGGCTATTTTTTTATCTTGCCAGGTTAAAAACTCTATTCTATCCAGAAGTCTAAGCCTTAACTTATAACTCTTTAAATAGTTTTCCAACTTGGGATTTAATAAAATAGCCACCAGGGAGCTATTAAGCTTATATTTCTCTCCCAGGTAAGATAAGGTATACACATCCTTTACAAAACGAGGGTCACAATATTTACAAAGCTCATCTTTAAAAGTATCTTTTACAAAACCTATCCGCATGGCCAAGTAGGAAAGGGTAATAAACATAGCCATAAAATTTTCTTGATTAAAGTCTAAAAACTCCATTTCTCTTACCAATAAAACCAGTAGAGGTTTATTGTCCCAGTTAAAACCAGGAATAACGGCTAATAAATTGTTATCCAGGTCTTTTTCTTCTGAAGAAATAAAGATAGCTTCTTCTTGTTCAAAAGAATTTTGAATTAACTCCACTTCCCTGGTGGCAAGTTTTTTCTTTTTTAGATTTGGGGTATAAAACTCTAAATTTTTTCTATCTACCAAAAGTAAATCAAAATCTTTTACCTTAAAATAATTTTTTATTACTGCCTCCAGTTTTATAAGTGCCTCTTGTTTTGATTTTTGGAAAGCAGTTTCTATTTCGTACAAAATATTTCTCAAACTATAAGGTTTAGTTAAATATTTTTCTTCTAGCTGATTATGTGATATTTTCAAAACATAAAAACTTCTACCCAGCTCTCTTAATCTATTCTTAAAGTATCTTAATTTTTCTTCATTACCTCTTATCTTACTATTCCAATAATAGTTAAACTCTCCGCATACCAAAATAAATAAAAAATTCTGAATATAAAAAAGATAGGGAAATTCAGAATAAAAAAAATATCCCTCAATAATAAACAGAATAAGCAAGATTAAACCAGCACTCAACCCGTAAAATAAAGTCAAGACAACTGAAACCAGCAAAGTATAGTTTAAGTGGCTATGTAAAAAGAGAGGGTCTTTTGAATTGAAAAATAAACCCAACACAAAAAATAGGAAGGCAAAAATAATAGTCTCTAAGATTATTCCCCAAAGAGAGCTACGCATACTTAAAAAACTTCCTCTACAAGTTCCAACAATACTTCCTGAGCTACTGTACCTAAAGACTCGTGTCCCCAGCCGCTCTTAGCCCCAACTCCACTCCAGACAATGCTTTCCTTTTGTACATCCCACAAAGCCAGGCGAACACTTACTGCAGGCTCTCCATCTATACCTGTTTTATACCTCCACTCATTAACTTCTCCACTCAAAAGATATTCCAGACCATCTTCTTTGGCCTGAAGTAAAAATTTATTCACTTCCTGAGGTAAATACTCGTCCTGCAACTTTTCCTGTAAATAAAACTTTACCTTAACTTCCCTGGCTTCCAGAATACCTTCTAAGATACTACTAGCTCTAAATCCAGCTAAAGGAGTCTCTGTATTATTCTTCAAAACCACCAAACCCAACTTTTTTTCCAGAGGATAAGAAAAGTCCCCTTGAGTTTTAACACTAGAACACCCCAACAAAAACAAGGAAAATACCATAAAAATAAATATTCTTTTCATTGTCTATCTCCTTTTACTATTTTTTAATCAAAGTCAGAAAGCAATCCACCAATATGTAGCTTATTAGCTAACATATAATTTTGATATTGACTTTTAATCCTAAAAATAGCTACTTGCAACTGCTCGTTCATAATTCCATTTCTATAGGCAGTATAAGCTTCAATAAAAGCAGCTAAATTATCACATACTTTTAATAATTCTCCATCTTTTGGGTCAAATTCATCTTTATTATAATTTACTTCCAGTTGTTCTAAAGTAACTTCCCTTACTTCTTCCTGTAAAATAACTGTAGAAGTAAATTCTGACCCCACATCAAGACCTAAAAAATATTTTAGCCTTTCCACCACCAGAGGATAATCCTTTAAAAGCGAAAATATCCGTTTTTCCAATTCACTTTCTTCATATTCTCGAATGAGATTGCTAATTTTAGGTACAGACTTTTTTACCGGTGAAATAATATCCCTGGTTAAAAGCTCGGGTAAGTCATGAAACAAGCCTGCAAAAAAGTTATTTTGTCTTCTTTTGGGGCAAGCCCCTATGACCAAACTGAAGAAATAGGCATAGCAGGCAACGATAAAAAGATGTCCTAAAACAGAAGTTTCTGGAATCCTGGGAGTTTGAGACCAGCGTTTTTGGAATCTAAGCTGCCCCCATAAGTTAATTACCTTTTTCAAGGCATTGTCTTCTTCAGCAAGTAATTCAGCAACTCCCTGCAAAAAGGTGTATTGTTGAATCTGTTGCTTAAAAGAAGCATCAATTTCTGCCATCTCTGGATCAAAAGCATTTAAGTCCCTAATCAAAGAAAACTCCCACCAGCTGGCCAATAAGTGGGCTGCCTCCAGGATTTGATTGCTAAGTCCCTCTTCTTTTTGCTCTTTAAAATAATTGACAAGTTTTTGCCAAAAACTTTCACCCAGACACTCTATCTTAGGATGAAGCTGTTCTAATACCCAGGAAGTAAGTTCAGAAAAATGGGCTGGATTTCCTTTTATTTTATAATAAATAGGGGGTTTTATATCTGTGATAATTAAACGATAAAAATAATCAAAAATTCCTTTTAAAATAACTTCCTCTCCAAGTTCAATTTGCTCTTCTTCCTGTAAATCCTTACTATTTAAGAGGTATAATACAAAAGCCAGCATCATCTTATGGGCTTGCTTTTCTACTTCTACCAATTCAACAGGTCTTAGCTTATCATTCCATCTTTTCATAAAAGAACCAGAAAATACAAACTGCAGCAAACTTTTTCTAACTGTAAGCATAATCACCTCAAAGCAAAAACACTTCCTTTAAAGTTGCAAATAAAATTAAACAACTCTTCTTCAGCCAAAAAATTCAAAAACAAAAAATTATTCCCTCTAACTTTACTCAATGCAAAAAATAATTCAGACTTATTTTTAAATTCAAAAATATCTTTATCCTTTAAAAAGGAATATTCTATACTTAATGAGCTTAAAAAATTCTTTTTTTCTGCAGGAATAAAAAAGAAGATATCCTTGGGATAAGAATTATAGACCTTAAAACTAAAATCTAAAACCTGCCTATCGTGTTCACACCCTTCAAGGATAACTAAGTAATGATTAATTGGTTTCTCTCCTTCTTCCAGAAGGAGCACGCTTCCACACCCTTTTTTTAAGAGCTGGGTAGCAGTGGAGCCCACACAAAAAAAACCCCTCTTACTCCAGCCTCTTTTACCCAAAATTACCAGATCCCCAGATGTAACCTGGTTTAACAAAACCTCTTCCCCATTACCTTGCACTTTTGCCAGGTGCAAATCTGAAACTTCTCCTTGCCCCAAAAACTTACGCACCCTCTCCTCTTTAAATCTCACTTCCTTTTGCCAAAAAAAATCTTCTCTTTGGACTTGAAAGGAGAAAAAACGCACCTCTCTAGCATATATTTTCTGAGGCAATAAGGAAGGTTCTTCGATATAGACAGGCTTTACTTCAGCTGAAAAAATCCTTGCCAGCCACTGCCCAAACCTTAGAATCTGCCAGCTTAGCTTGGAACCATCCAATAAAAGCAAAAGGCGTTTAATCCTCTTTTCCATCCCCTTCCTTTCCCTGAAGCTGCCTGGCCAGCTCCTTTCTTCTTTGAGCAAAAAACTCCAATTTTTCCTGAACCAAGGCATTAAAACTTCCTCTGGCAAACCCTTCTCCCTCTATACTTTCTCCTGCTGGTAGTCCAGTAAAAAGTTCTATGGCTTCATCAATAGATTCTATAGCATAGACCTTAAACTTACCTTCTTTTACTGCTTCCACCACTTCTTCTTTTAACATCAAATGCTTAACATTGGCCCTGGGAATAACCACACCCTGGTCTCCAGTAAAACCTCTTTTCTTACAAAGAGTAAAAAAGCCCTCAATCTTTTCATTTACTCCCCCAATAGGTTGAATCCTGCCCTTTTGGTCCACAGAACCAGTAATGGCCAAACCTTGCTTTAAGGGCACTTCAGCTATAGCTGAAAGCAGGGCCAAAAGCTCTGCAGCTGACGCACTATCTCCTTCTACGCCTGAATAGGATTGTTCAAAAACCAAGGTAGCCTTTAAGGATAGAGGGTTGGTTTTAGCATAACGCGCTCCCAAAAAAGAACTCAAAATCATTACTCCTTTGGAGTGAATAGGCCCTCCCAATTTCACTTCTCTTTCAATATCAACCACTTCTCCCTCTCCCAAACGCACATTAGCAGTGATTTTACTTGGCCTTCCAAAGGAAAAATCACCTAAAGAGATAACAGAGAGACCATTAATCTGCCAATGGCCTCTCCTTCTGTTTCTATAAAAATAATATCCCTTAAAATGGCTTCCAGCACCTTTTCTTGATGGCGATTTACTCTAAACTCTCTAAATTCTATGGCCTCCAGGACATCTTCTTTTTCCACTTCTTCTTTGTTTTTACTTTTGGCCAGAAAAGAAGATTCACTTACTAAATCACTTACCTTTCTTATCTCTGCACTTATTTTTTCCTTATCTTCAACAACTCTTAAGGCATATTCCATAACCTTAGCTATGGCTTCGACCTTAAAGGGAAGTAAGTTATTCTTCTTAATTATAGAAGCTATAAGTTTAAGATAATAATTAATATTTTCTGCATCAAAGGGTAAAGATTCATCAAAATCAGCTATTATCTTAAACAGCTTGATAAAGTCAGGGTCATACATTTTTAAAAGATAAAACAGATAAGGAGGAGCAATAAGAATTATTTTTACCTCTAAAGGAATGGGTTCTGGTTCTAAAGAAACTGTACTTATTAAAGAAAACTTTTCAGCTAAATTCTCAATGCGAATTTGGGCAGATTTTAAACACCTCTTCAAGGCTTCAAAACTGCCTGGATTTAACAAAAGCTGCTCCAAATCCAGGATTAATACGCCTCCATTGGCCTTATGTAGTGCTCCTGGTTTTAAAAGGTGAAAGTCTGTAACCAGAAAGCCCATTTGTTGGATATGCTCTATTTTCCCCACCAAATTCCCCAGACTGGGATTATCTTCATAAATTACAGGCGCGTGGCTTAAATGGGAGTTATCCACTAACACATTGACTAAATAGCGTCTGAAAAAAGAAGAGTTCTTACTCTCTTCACTTTTTAAAGGCACAGGCATTTCTTCTTGCAGGGCAGCTTTTTTTGCTCTTCTAAAAAAACAGGGCTATATTTTTGACCATATCTGCTTCTACTTTTTCCAGATAAGCAAGGACCTGTTTATTCTGGGCAAACTTTTCTTTTAATTCATCTAAAAGATGTTTAAGTGTAAACTTGGCAACCTCTTGATTTAATTGTTTTATTTTCTCTCTTACTTCCTGTTGCCACCTGGGAATCTTCTGAAAAAAACGCTGGGCCTCCTTTTGCATTTCTTCCAGATGTTGTTCAAATACTTCTCTTTCCTCTGCAGGAAGGCTTTCAAACTCTTCTGGAGTAAGGGCTTTGCCTTCTTTTAAGGGGACAAAAACCAGACCCTGGGGAGTTCTCATTAAAGAGAGGCTTCTTTCTGCAGCCATTTGTTGCAAGCGCTCTATTTCTCTTTGTTGTTTTTCCCTTAACTCCTGTTCCAGGGCATCTTTTTGGGCTTGGTATTCTTCACTTTCAAAGGCGCTACGCAGATTACTTTTAGCATTTTCAATAAAAGTTTCCATGGATTGGGCCAGAACCTTCCCTTCCCCAGGCTTTAATTTTAAGTACAGGGGATTAAAGGGCTTTTCAAAGTTATAGACATAACACCAATCCCCAGGATTTTTTTTCTCTGCTGCCCACTTTTTAGCTACAGACTTAACTAAGGTATGCCTTCCTGTACCTGGCACTCCTGTAACTACTATATTATATCCAGGAAGCTCTATTCTCAGCCCAAACTCCAGGGACTTACACGCCCTGGGTTGTCCGGGTAACAAAATCACATCTTCTGCTTCCAGCTCTTGACTGCTCTTTATCTTCAGAGAAGCAGGGTCAATGGTCCTTCTCAATTTTTCTGGAGGTAGGGCTAATAAAGACATTCTTCTTCTCCTAAGATTTTTATTTTTATCATTTTTTTAAGCTAAGAAAAATAAAAAGTAAATGTTTCTTTTTTTTAAGATACTATTTTCTTTTTTTCCTTTAGAGAAAAGGTTGACAGATTTTTTAAAAACACATAAACAGTCTTTCTTCAGTTCAAGGAGAGGTAAGGAAAATGAAAACCTATAGTCCAAAGCCACAAGAGATTTCTCGCAATTGGTATGTAGTGAATGCCGAAGCAAGACCTTAGGTCGTTTGGCCACAGAGATAGCAACAAGGCTCAGAGGTAAACATAAACCAGAATTTGCCCCTCATTTAGATTGTGGGGATTTTATTGTGGTGGTAAATGCTGAAAAGGTAAGCGTTACTGGTCGCAAACTAGAGCAGAAAAAATATTATTGGCATACAGGTTATCCAGGGGGTATTAAAAGCAGAACCCTGGAAGAAATGCTGGCTAACAAGCCAGAAGATGTCATCTTAAAAGCAGTAAAAGGTATGCTTCCCAAAAATCGCTTGGGGAGAAAATTGTTAAAAAAACTAAAAGTTTATAGAGGTGCAGAGCATCCCCATACAGCCCAGCAACCTCAAGCATTAGAAATTTAATACACGGAGAAGGTTATGAGTGTAGATTTCTTCTATGGAACAGGCAGAAGAAAAACATCTGTGGCAAGAACCAGGCTCTATAAAGGTAGTGGTCAGATTATTGTCAATGGCCGTCCTTTAGAAGATTATTTTCCTCGCCCCACTTTGCGTATGATTGTTAGACAGCCTTTAAAGCTGGTAAAGCTGGAAGACAAGTTTGATATCAAAGTAAATGTAGATGGCGGGGGTATGACTGGCCAGGCTGAGGCTGTTAGGCACGGTATAAGCAGAGCTTTATTGGACTACGATCCAGAATTAAGACCTATTCTTAAAAAAGCAGGATTTTTAACCCGCGATCCTCGGGCCAAGGAAAGAAAAAAATACGGACAAAAAGGTGCCCGAGCCAGGTTCCAATATTCAAAGCGTTAATTCATCTTCGCCTCCCCTTTTTACAAGGACAGAGCTCTGTTTTAAGGGCTCTGTCCTTCTTTTTTTCTTTAAAAAGTGTCTTTACAGAAGACCAATTTCCATTTAAAAATTTAGATTTGGCCTTAAGACCAATGGAAACCCCATAACCAAATTCAAATAAGATGAGTGAAAAAATAAGACCCCATTTAGTTTTTGCTGATGATGAAGGCAATATCTATGACCACCCCCACCTACTCATGCTGGTTAGAAGGGGAAAAGAATGGGGACTGCCCCGTCCAGATGAACTTATAGAGCTTCCTCCAGAAAGCTCTTTATACTTACTTCCCAAAAGAAGGGCTCTGGGATTAGACCCTGATAGTGGTCAGGTGGAGGTCTTAGAAGAAAACGCAGTAGCTGCCTTTGTTTCTCCAGGTTATACCCTCTCTGGAGTATGCGCCTTTTTAGAAGAAAATCCCCAAAAACCTCTGCCCTTATTTGCTTATGGAGCAGTAGGCTTTTATCAGGACAAGTTTTACGTAGCAGCAAAAAGGTAGATAAGGAACAGCGCCAGGTGTTTTTAAATATCCCCAAGGAAAAGATTGCTCAGGGAGCAAGAAAACTTTTACAACTTTTACCCCAAAATAGACTTATCCAGCATCTAACGCGCTGTGCCCTTACCTATTCCTGTCCTGCAGCCAAAAACCTGGCCTTGGGGCGCTTTGAAGCCCTTTGCCACAGCCCAAAGGTGTAATGCCCGGTGTATAGGTTGCATTTCCTTACAACCAGAAGATTCTGGCTTTCCAGCCACGCAAAAACGCATTAGTTTCAGGCCTAAACCTCAAGAAATTGCTGAAGTAATGGAAATACACGCCAAAAGGGCTAAAAACCCTATTTTCTCCTTTGGTCAGGGTTGTGAAGGTGACCCCTTGACTGAATGGAAAATCATTACCAAGGCCATAACCCTTTACAGAAAGAAAAAAGGGCACGGCACTATCAATATAAATACCAATGGCTCTATTCCAGAAGCAGTAGAGCCTTTAGCCAGAGCAGGTTTAACTTCTTTTCGCATCAGCCTAAACTCTGCTCAAGAACAATACTATCTATCCTACTATAGACCCAATTACTCTTTTGCTCAGGTATTAGAAACCATAAAAGAAGCCAAAAAACATAATCTTTTTGTTTCCTTAAACTATTTATTTTTCCCTGGATTTAATGATACAGAGCAGGAAACAGAAGCTCTCTTGGATTTGTTAAAAACTTATCAGGTAGATTTCATTCAGCTTAGAAACTTAAATCTCGACCCCAATCTTTATTTAAGCCTTTTTCCCCAATTTAATAGCCCCAGCCTGGGACTTCACAACTTCTTAAAGAGAATAAAAAAAGAATGTCCCTGGATAAAATTTGGTTATTTTAATCCTTACCTGGGAAATTAAAAAACAATTTCTACCTTTTCTTCCTCTTTTTTATCTAAAGAAATAACTTGCCCTATCTCATAGCTATTTAAGTCAAAGGCCTTTAAACGCAAAATAATATCTTCCTTTAGTTCGGGATTGACAATCAAAATATATCCTATACCACAATTAAAAATACTGGCCATTTCTTCCCAGCTCAACTTTCCTTCCTCTTTTATCCACTCAAAAACAGGTAACTTAGGAAAAGAATTAAAATCAATACGCACCTTAACCCCTTTAGGCAAAACCCGTGGAATATTGTCGTAAAATCCACCGCCAGTAACATGGACCATGCCTTTTATTTCCATATCTCTTAAGATATTTAACACTGGCTTTACATAAATCTTGGTAGGCGTAAGTAAAACTTCCCAGACCTTTTTCTCTGTGCCTGGAAAAGTGTCCTCCTTTTTCAGCCTGGATTGAGACAACAGCTTTCTTACCAGGGAAAAGCCATTGGAGTGCAGGCCTGAAGATTCAATGCCAATTAAGACATCTCCCTGGCGAATCTTAGAGCCATCTATAATTTTATCATAATCCACCACTCCCACACAAAAACCAGACAGGTCATATTCTCCGGGTCCATAAAAATCAGGCATTTCAGCTGTTTCCCCACCCAGGAGGGCACAGCCGCTTTCTTTACAACCTTCCACTATCCCGGAAATAACAGCTTCTGCCTTCTCCACTTCCAGGTGGCCTGTAGCAAAATAATCCAGGAAAATAGAGGCTTAGCTCCTTGAACCAGGACATCATTGACACTCATGGCCACCAGATCAATCCCCACGGTATGATGAAGGTCAAACAAAAAAGCCAATTTTAACTTTGTACCCACTCCATCCGTAGAGCTTACCAGAATGGGCTCTGTATATTCTTCTATATCTAATTTAAACAGCCCTCCAAATCCTCCCAAATCCGTAAGTACTCCTTTGGAAAAGGTAGAAGCAACCTTTTCTTTTATTCTTTGCACAAATAAATTTCCCTTTTCTATATCCACGCCAGCCTGGGTATAAGCCTTGGTTCGCTCACTCATTTAAATTTTCTCCTGGTTCACTTTTTGCTTTTTTATTGGTAAAAAAATAAGTTTACAAAACAAGCACCTTTTTGACAAGGAGGAAAATATGAAGGTTGTTAGCTGGGTTATGACACTCATAGGTTTTGTTTTAGTTTTATCTCTAGCCCTGGCTCAAGATAAGCCCCAGGAAACCAATCCCCCTCAACAGGGAATAATTTTTCAAGAAACTCCCTCTGAAAGCTTTCTTAGGGTGATTTCTCCAGAACTGGAAAAAACAGCACCAATAAATATTTTATAATTCAACCAGAGATAAACTTACCTGACCAGGACTAACTTCTCTCCCAAAAGGGCCAATTCTGGAAACCAGATAAGAAGCAAAATAAGTAAAAGGTAACAGGGAATAAACAAAAATATGCCTTTAAAAATTCTGGTCATGGGGACTTCCTTGGCCATAGAAGCTACAATAAAGGTATTGATTCCCACTGGAGGGGTAACAGCCCCTAAGGTAGTGACCACAGTGATAAATACGGCAAACCATACCGGGCTATATCCCAGAGAAGTGGCCAAAGGGAAAAAGATGGGAATGGTAATAATTAAAAGGGCCAGGGCATCCATAACTGCTCCACCCAGGATATAAATAAGGGCAATAAAAAACATTATCATCCCACCAGAAAGTTTTAAACCAGCTACAAACTGAGCCAGTTCATAGGGAAGCCTGGTTATAGCCAAGAAACGGCCAAAAATAATAGCTCCCAAAAGTATTACCATAATCATGGAGCTGACTTTTAGAGTATCTTCTACAGACCTTTTAAACCCTTCCCAGGAAAGCCTTTTTCTAAGGAGAGCTATAAGCAAAGCAATAAAGGCCCCTACTCCGCCTGCTTGAGAAGGAGTAAAAAAGCCAGCTAAAAGACCTGTCATAACCAGAGCAAATAAAACCACCATTTCCACAGAGCCGCGTAAAGATTTAAACTTTTCTTTCCAGCTCACTTTAGAGCCACAAGGTGCCAATTCTGGTTTTAGCCAACAAAAGATAAAGGTCGCCAGCATAAAAACCAAAGTAAGCAAAATTCCCGGGAAAAAACTGGCCCAAAAAAGTACAGCTATGGACTGGCCGGTTTGTAAACCAATAATAATTAAAACCACACTGGAGGAATAACCACCCCCAGAGTAGCACCTACAGCCACACTAGCAGTGGAAAGTAAGGGGTCATAGTTAAATTTTTTCATTTCAGGCAAAGCACAGTACTCATAGTAGCTGCAGTAGCAGTATTAGAGCCACAAATAGCTGAAAACCCTGCACAGGCCAAAATAGTGGCGTGTACCAAACCACCCTTTACCTGGCCCAGCCACTTATAAGCTGTATCATAAAGGCGCCTGTTTACCCCTGCATAAAAACAAATCTGTCCCATAAGAATAAAAAGGGGAATCACTGTAAGCCCATAGGATGAAAAGACTTTCCAGCATTCATCCGCCAGCATGCTGGAAGCTGCCTTAAAATTTACCACCAGGCCAAACCCCAAATATCCAATTATGGCCATGGCAAAACCTACAGGCAATCTAAGGACAAAAATAACTAGTAAAAGTAAAACTATTCCCCAAAGACCAATGCTAAAAAGATTCACTCTTTCCCCCTCAAGCAAATTAAAAACTGTGCTCCCAGATTTAAGACCAAGAGAAACACCCCTACCCCCACAATAAGGACAAAGGGATAAAAAATAATATTTAAAGTTTGAGACAATTCTTCAAATTCATAAAGAGACCTGGCAAGTTCCAGCAGTTTAATTCCCAGGATAGCAAAAAAAACCAGGGCTAAAAGCAAGGAAAGGGCCTGTAAAAACTTACCAGTGCCTTTTCCCCAAAAGCCATCCAAAAGGGTGACCCGAATGTGCCCATCCTGGGCCTGAGTTGGGCCCAGGGCCAAACCACTCAGGATGGCCCCACAAAACCCCAATAATTCAAAAGCACCCTTTACAGGATAGCCCAAAAAAGTAGACAAGGTATTAAAAACAGTTAAAAAAAGCATAAACAAAAGCACACTGCCTGCTAAAAAAGGCTTACTTTATTTAAAGAATTAAGCCATTTTAATCTATGCATTTAATACCCCATGGCTTCATATTTGGCTTTTAATTTGTACACATCTTCTAAAATCTGCTCTGCAGGCAACCCCTTGTCTTTTGCCCTTTGTTTCCAGGATTCAATCAAAACCTGCAATTTGTCCTGCACCATCTTTTGCTCTTCTGCTGGCAAAGTAAAAATCTGGAAATTATATTTGGACCTGGCATAATCCAGAGCCTCTTTAATATGCTCATCCATATATTTTCCTGTCCAGAGGGCCTGTTCCCGTCCCAAATCCTCCAAAACTTTTTTTACATCTGCAGGTAAACTCTCCCACTTATCTTTGTTCATCACCACTGCAAAGGGATAGACCTGAAAATCAGTCTGCGTACCATAGGGTAAGTAAGCCGCAAAATTGAGGTCTTTTAAAACTTCAAAAGAGGTTAGCAATCCCTTGGCCACACCTTTTTGAATAGCCTCAGGAGTTTCAGACATGGGCAAAGCCACTGGAGAGCCTCCTAAAATTTCTACAATTTTACCCGCTGCACCAGAGGCCCGCACCGTCATCCCCTTAAGGTCACTTAAACCTTTAACCGGAGATTTGGTCATTAAATTGGAAGGAGCAGAAGTAAACATGGTCAGGACTTTTACCTTGGCAAATTCTTGAGGTTGATATTTTTGGAAAATATCCCACAAAACCAAACTGGCAACCTTTGCCGACTTAAAGCCCACAGGAAGCTCTGCTACTGTAGTCAAAGGAAACACTCCAGGTTGATAAGACATAACCAAACACCCTATATCTGCCTGTCCGGCAATAACCCCTCTAAACATATTTTTGGCCCCCAGAAGCGTACTCCCGGGATAGGTTTCAATAATAACTTTGCCTTTAGTCCGCTTTTCCACTTCCTGCTTATAACGCTCCATCTGTACACAGGGAAAAGTAGAAGCTGGAGGGAAATTGGCATAACTGAGCTTTATAGGACCAGCTTGCCCGGGCAAAATCCAGGCCAAAACCAAAAAGAAACTCAACAACACTCTAAACATAAAATCGCCTCCTCTAAAAAATTAGTTTAAAAAAAAAGCCGCAAGGTTTTTACCTTGCGGCCTGAAAAGCAACCCGTTTAAATTATTATTCTACAAGGCCCCTTTCAGACGCAACATATCCTGCTACGCCACCACCAAAAACCTGTCCAAGAAAAATCCAGAGCTGCGGTCTGAAAGTTTAGTTTTTTCATAAGAATTTTTTAGCCTTTTTTCTATCTAAAAGTCAACTTTAAAAAATATTTGCAACATATTAAAAAAAGCTTTTTATCCCAATAAGTTATAAAAGAAAAAAAGCTTGCTAAAATAAAGCTAGTTGGGCATAGTTTCTCTTCGTTTTTATTATTCTTAAGGTTGCTCTATGCCTATACTCTCTCTACACAATATAAATAAATCTTTTTCTGGCCAAAGGGTTTTAAAAAATATCTCCTTTGAGGTCTTTAAGGGAGAGTTTTTTACCTTGCTTGGGCCTTCAGGATGTGGAAAAACTACTATTTTGCGCCTGATTGCTGGTTTTGAAACTCCTGACAGTGGAGAGATTATCCTAGAAAACCAGGTCATAAACTCCATTCCAGCTCATAAACGCAATGTAAATACTGTTTTTCAAAGTTATACCTTATTTCCCCACATGACTGTGGAAGAAAACATTGGCTTTGGCCTAAAAATGAAAAAATTTTCTCCATCTCAAATAAAAACAAAAGTAAAACAAGCTCTCCATTTGGTAAAACTGAAAGGTTATGAAAACCGTTATCCCCACCAGCTTTCTGGCGGACAACAACAAAGAATTGCCCTGGCCAGAGCTCTAGTCAATGAACCCAAAGTCTTGCTTTTGGATGAACCCTTTTCTGCTCTAGACTATGCCCTGCGCAAGGAAATGCGCTTAGAGCTCAAGTTAATCCAGGAAAACCTGGGAATTACCTTTATCTTTGTTACCCACGACCAGGAAGAGGCCCTATCCCTTTCAGATAGAGTACTGGTCCTGGAAAATGGAGAAGTAAAACAACTGGGAACTCCCACAGATATCTATGAAAATCCCAGTAGTTTAAAAGTAGCTAAATTTGTAGGGGAAACTAACATTTTCAAAGGAAAAATTTTGCAGACTAGCGGAGAAAATGTACTCTGCAACATAGAAGGGCATGAAATAGAATTAAAAAATACAAAAAACTTTCAGACTGGAGAAAAAATAGTCTTAGTCTTAAGGCCAGAAGACATGAGTATATACTATCCTGAGGAAATCACAGAAAACAACAATCATGAATTATACTTCCCTGGAAAAATAATAAACACTGTTTATAAAGGAAGTACTTATGACCTTATAATCGAGCTTGAAAATAAAATTGTTAAAGCAACTCAATTCTTTAATGAAGACGATGAAAGTATGATTTATAAAAAAGGAGAAAAAGTGCTAGTAAGCTGGATAAAAGGATGGGAAGTTATCTTAAAAGATGAAACATAAATTTTATTTCTTCAAATATCCTTTAATATTTTGGCTCATAACCTTTGTCCTTATACCTTCAAGTGCCATTTTTGCCGTAGTTTTTTTTCTTTTCATCCTACAAACTTTTTTTCCCTTCCCTTGACCTTATCTAATTTTAAAAAATTATTTGAATTACACTTTGTACAAATATTTTTAAACTCCCTTTTTCTAGCTGGAGGAGCTACTATTATAAGCTTGCTTTTAGGTTATCCCTTTGCCTTTATCTTATCTTGGCTTACTCCTAAAAAGAAAAAACTGGCCCTATTTTTTATTATTCTTCCATTCTGGACCAACTCGTTAATTCGTACCTATTCTTTAGTATTACTTCTGGGCAAAAAAGGATTTTTTAACAATTTTCTCCTCGCTTTGGGAATTGTTAATACTCCTTTAGAACTACTCTACACCAAAATAGCTGTCTTTATTGGCCTGGTTTATACCCTGCTACCCTTTATGATTCTGCCTATTTATTCCTCTTTTGAAAAAATGAATAAAAAACTTTTGGAAGCTGCCAGAGACTTGGGAGCCAGTTCCTGGAATGTATTTTTTAGGATTATTCTGCCTTTGACCAAGTCAGGTATATATAGCGGCTGCTTACTGGTTTTTTTACCAGCCCTGGGAATGTTCTATATTCCAGACATCCTGGGAGGTTCCAGAGATATTTTATTAGGAAACTTTATTAAGGACCAATTTCTTTTTACCCGCAATTGGCCCCTGGGAGCTGCTGCCAGTCTAGTTTTAAGCTTAATTATGATTGTGCTAAGCACTCTATTTTTCAAAGAGAAAAAAATAAAGTTTGTCCATGAATAAAAAGAAACTATTTTCAACCCTTTACTTATTTTTAATCTACGCTTTCTTATACATCCCTTTAATTTTACTCACCATCTACTCTTTTAACCAAAGTAAATTTTCCCTTTTTTGGAAAGGCTTTTCGCTCAAATGGTACCTTTCTCTTTTTCATAACAGTTTTTTGCTAAAGTCAGCTCTAAATTCTCTTATTTTAGCAACTACCTCAGCTACTCTAACCACCCTTCTATCCCTTATAGGCTCGCTGGGTTTAAAATATTCACCTAAGGCCAATAAAAATTTCTGGTTGGCTATAATCAATCTAGCTTTGGTTTCTCCAGATATTATTATTGGTGTTTCCTTACTTATTATCTTTACTTTACTTCAATTAAAGTTAGGTTTCTTTACTATTTTACTTTCTCATTTAACTCTCTGTTTGCCCTTTGGGGTGATTACCTTTTTAAGTACTCTAGAGCACTTTGACTTTAATCTCTTAGAAGTAGCTCAGGATCTGGGAGCCTCAGAAATCAATGTGCTTCGCTACATATTTTTGCCTTTACTTTGGCCAGCAATTTTATCTGCCTGGATTTTGAGTTTTACTCTCTCTTTAGATGATGTGGTTATAAGCTTTTTTACCACTGGGCCCCAATTTGAAATACTACCTTTACGCATTTATTCTATGGTAAGGGTGGGTATTAAACCAGAGGTAAATGCCTTATGTACTTTATTGATTATTTTAACCTTTATTTTTGTAGGCTTAGCTCACTTTTTACTAGAAAGGAATATTAAAGGAGGAAAAAGAACATGAAAAAATCATTTTAACTTTGCTCTTTACCTTTTGCTTACTTATTAACATAGCCCAAGCAAAAGAACTTTATTTGTTTAACTGGTCAGAATACATACCAGATGAAGTTCTAGAACAATTTACAAAAGAAACAGGAATAAAGGTATACTTGAGCACTTATGATAGTAATGAAGCCATGTATACTAAAATAAAACTGGTAAAGGGAGAATATGATTTAATTGTGCCTTCTACCTATTTTGTAGAAAAGATGGCCAGAGAAGGCCTTTTAGAGCCCATAAATCATAAACTAATCCCCAATTTAAAAAACATCTCTCCTAAATTCCTAAACCAGTCCTTTGATCCTGAAAATAAATATTCAGTACCTTATATGTGGGGAAGTACTGCTGTTTGCTACAACAGTGCCAGGCTGGGAAAAGGTTATATCAAAAGCCTCAATGACCTCTGGAATCCAGAACTAAAGGGAAAGCTTTTACTTCCCAATGACGTAAGAGAAGTGTTTGGCTTGGCTCTAAAAAAATTGGGATACTCTATTAATGAAACCAACCCCAAACACATTGAAGAAGCCTATTTAGAACTTAAAAAACTACTTCCCCTGGTCAAGGTCTTTGATTCTGATTCTCCTAAACACGCCTTATTAAACGAAGAAGTTTTAGTGGCAGTTACCTGGAGTGGAGAAGCCTTTATTGCCAACTCTGAAGACCAAAACTTCCTCTATGCTTATCCTAAAGAAGGCTATTCTCTCTGGATGGATAGTTTTGCCATTCCCAGGGGCGCTAAAAATGTGGAAAATGCTCATAAGTTTATGAACTTTATTTTAAGGCCAGACATTTCTGCTAAGATTTCCCAGGAAATGGGGTATGCTACTCCCAACCAGGCAGCTATAAAATTGCTACCTCCTGAAATCCAGAACAATCCTATTATTTATCCCTCCCAGGAAGAATTAAAAAGGGGAGAATTTCAAACAGATGTGCAAGATGCCCTCTTGGTTTACGAAAAATACTGGAATGAATTAAAAAACAACTAAAAAAGGGGGCTTTAAGCCCCCTTTAAATTTTTATCAACTTATAGCTTCTTGTGCCTAAGCCTATTTGTTCAGCATATTCCAGAAGATATTTACCCTGGGTCTTGGGATGAATGGCTTGAAAAACATCCTCTTTTTTCACTAATTTTTCTGCATACTGGCTAAAGGGATTATAACTGGCCTTATTGACCAAATCCCAGGCAGCCTGATCCAGAGCTACTGGGTCATAAGAAGCCAAAATTCCAATATCAGGGCACAAATTGGCATCACTAAACCCCACGCAGTCACAATCAGGAGTTACATCCTTTACAAAATTTAAGTGCAAAAGGGGTGCTGAAAACTGGGAAACCACCCCCAAAACATATTCAGCCATACGCTCCAGAAAAACTTTTACATCTACCTTCCAATTGACCTCCAGAGCACCAGTTTTACAGGCCAGAAAGCAAGCTGCACAACCTGTGCACTTTTCCTTCTTTAAAGCAACCTTCTTATCCTCTAAAGTTAGGGCCTGGCTCTGGCACACCTGAACACATTCTCCACAGCCAACACATTTTTTTACCTCCACCTTGGGACCAAAACCACAATGTTGTTGCATTTTACCCTTTCTGGTAGCACAGCCCATGGCCAGATTTTTTAGGGCCCCACCAAACCCGGCAAGCTCATGCCCTTTAAAGTGAGCCAGATTAATTAAATAGTCTGCTTCTACTATATCCCCGGCCAAAAAAACCTCTTGAAAGTGTTTTCCTGCAGGGATACTTTTTTTTCATTCTGGCTTTTTAAACCATCAGCAATAATAATAGGTGCACCCAGAAGCAAGGGGTCAAATCCATGCCTGGCTGCTTGCATCAAGTGGGATACAGCTTCTCCCCGTTCCCCCACATATAAGGTATTGGTATCAGTCAAAAAAGGAAGAGCGCCAGTTTTTTGTACAAATTCCACAAGGGGCTTTACCCACAAGGGAGCAATAAAGCCTGTAACGCCCTTTTCTCCAAAGTGAATTTTCAAGGCGACCAATTTTTTGCTACCTAAAAATTTAGCCACTTCACAGTTTTTTAAAAGCTTTTTTATTTTTTGCTCATAGGTATACTTTCTAGAAGTCCTAAAATCCCAAAAATATACTGAACTGGCCATAATCACACTCCTCTAAAAATAAAAAGGGATGAAAGTAAGTTACTTTCATCCCTGAAAAAAGTAAATGCCTGCAGGGAATTTAAAAGGAATAGCCTACACTAACTCCCACCAAATGGGCATTTCCATCTTTAAACTTGCCATCATAGACATAATCACTAGCTCTACCATCCACATCTCTATCTTCATACATAAGGTAGTTATAGGAAAGGTCAATGGTCCACTTATCTAGCTTAAAGCCAGTCCCAATCCCCAAAATGTGCCTGTTATTAGCTGGTAAGATATAATCCACATGTTCATCAGGAATAGGAGACTGGTCATAAATATAACTGGCCCTTAAATCCACCATTTCATTTAAACTATACTCCACCCCAAACTGAAAACGCCACACATCCTTCCAGTCTTTTTTAGATGAAGTTGTATCTGTAGTCCCAATAATAGGGCCATCATATTTTATGGTCAAAGCATCATAGGTGCTCCACCTAGTATAAACTACATCTGCTTCCACACTCAACTTTTCGGTAGGATAAACAGCGATACCCAGGGTAAAGGAGTCAGGCAGCCTGATCCTGCCAGTAGCATCCCTATCATGATAAAAAGTATTGTCTATAAAATCTATTCTACCTCTTAATTTGTGCTCCACCTGACTTTTATAGGTAAGACCAAGTCTTAACCACTCAACAGGCTTATAGTGTAACCCCAGATTAAAACCATAATTTACACTATCTCCCTTAAGATGTGATTCTGTCACACCAGGTACTTTAGTATATTTTTTTGCTGGAACTCAAAATACATGGCTTCCAGGCCCACAGCAAAGGAAAGTTTATCGGTTAATTTTACAGCCACACTGGGAACAATAGAGTAGGAAACAATAGAAGCATAATAGGAATTATAACGACCAGCCCAGTCTGAAGGAAAGTCTGTAGCCAGACCAAAGCGAGTATATTCACCCACCCCAATCCAATAACGGTCATTTATCTGATGAGTCAGATAAAAATGAGGGGGAAAGAAAATGTTGTTGTTTTCATTAGTAGTACCATAACCTTTGGCCTCTACCTTCATATCTGGAGCAATAGCAGTAACACCAGCCATAAAATGGGTTCCTTCCAGTTGGGTCATGCCCGCAGGATTAAAGGCAACAGCAGAAGCATCATCAGCCCTACCCACCAAAGTGCCTCCCAGGGCATTACCCCTGGCACTCCATTCATAAAGGGCAAATCCTGCACCATAACTTACTCCGACCAAAGCCAACCAAAAAACCAACAAAAATAAACTAACTTTGCGCATACCAACTCCTACGAATTATTATGGTATTTATATTTTATGTTGCTAAAATATATAACTAAATTAAGAAATAACAGGGGACAGAGGACTACATACTTTCTAAGCT
>LZQN01000060.1_pt1 | contig 30823 bp, 41 predicted proteins | sample 768531 | NCBI WGS metagenome assembly LZQN01 (sample SAMN05207080, study PRJNA324506) | oil field metagenome | isolation source: sample BH-FW-7 from oil reservoir | place: India: Bombay High | collected 2015-12-02
CGCAACAACAATTACTGCTGCAATTACTGCTCCCAGCCAGTAAGGAATGCCAAGCACGACGTAGCTAACCACACCGATTGCCGTGTACTGGCCAATCAGCTCATTACATACGCAACAACAATTACTGCTGCAATTACTGCTCCCAGCCAGTAAGGAATGCCAAGCACGACGTAGCTAACCACACCGATTGCCGTGTACTGGCCAATCAGATAGACAAAACACGTTACCGCCGATATCAGTCCTGCAAGAATTCTGATGACCTTCGGGTCATTGTATCGAAACGCAAGGTAGTCCTGAATCGTGAGTATTCCGTTTTTGTCCTTGAGATTGAACAGCTTGTAACCAATCAGAATTGTTCCGAAGGCTATGGCAAAGGGTGGGCCAATGATCCTCTCCCAGATGTTTGCGTAACCTGTGGTGAAGGCCAGACCAGCGACACCAATCAGTGTCATTCCGCTGAACACACTTCCAATCATCAGCAGGCAGTATGTCCAGAATCCAAGCTGACCGCTCGCAGCAACAAAGTCCGCCATCGTCTTTGTCCTTTTCGCCCCGTAGTAGGCTATGACAGCTATAGCTACCAGATAGGCTAAGAATACAGCTACGGCTAACAAAAAATCACCTCCAGCTTAAGCCCCAGATCAGCAAAATAATGACCTGAACGCCAACAGTTACACCAATGCTCGCAAATGTTAATGGCTCCAGTCCGAACATGCTCTTATGCGTCAAATTCGCAAATAAAAGGATTTCTATTTTTGCTGACACTTGTTATTCACTTACCACCATCCGGCTTGAATCTTAGAATTGCCGCAATTCCACCGAACGCCTTGTAAAGCATTTCTCCCTCCTCGCTCTCTGTCGAAAGGAACTCGACCTTCGCTCCAGTGCTTTCGGCAAGTTCTGAGAGCTCAAGCACTATGTCCCTCCTCTCAACCTCCTCCATTTCGACGTTGTCCTCCTCGCAGAACGGTGGTTTTTCTATGCCTTCCCTTACAGTCACCTCAACCTCCTTACCGCACTTGGGACATCGATACTTGACCCTCTCGTACCTCAGGTCTTCAGAAAGCAGCAGTGTGTCAACAGCACCAAGCTCTATGTATCTCCTTACCTCCTCCTCACCGTAGGCTGCAAGCCCGTCTCTCGCAACCTCCTTAAGGAACCTCTGCATCAGGTTCTTCTCCCTGATAATGTCAACTTCCTGCAAAACGTCTTTCGCCTTCTCAACAAGCTCATATAGTCCGGATTCGTCTGTGTAGCCTACATCGAAAAGTCCGAGCACCTTTCTCTGCAACTCGTGGTGCAGATATTCTCCCTCATAGAACTCCTCCTTTGTAGGTGACGGCCCTCCAATGAGAATTCCTATCAGCTTGTCCTTGTAGGGCAGCAGAGCCTCGCTTGCCATCTCCCCGACTTTCTTGTAGAATTCATGAATTGCAATCTCTCTCAGCCTCTCAAATCTCACGCTGCTCTGACCTCCCTGTCTGTGCTTGCCAGGCACCATGGATGTGTCCCAATCAAGAACCTCTATCCTCTTTCCCTTGAGCAGTCCCACAGTGGCCTCCCTTCGGTCAATGACGATAAGCCCGTAAAGCTTCTTCTCAGTCAGCATCTCCTTGAGAGGGTCGAGATAAAACTTCGAGTCGCAGTGGTACTTGTAAAGCGGAACAGGCTCAGGAGGTTCAATTATTTCGGTTATGTGCTTTTCCTTGCCGTTTATGTTAACAACACCACTTATTATGACCATTCCGTTTTCCGGAGGCTTTCGAAAATGCTTTAATCTGTTTAAAATGGCCTCTATGCTGCAAGAACATTCGTTCTTGTTTGTTTTGACTTTATATTCGAAGCTTGACTCAGCTCACTTCTGAGCTGGTTGGAAACGTCAGCAATATTTTTATCAGGAGGTTATATATAATGTTATAAGCTCGGTACCCCTACCCCTATACTTCTCAAGCTCCTCTAATTTCCTCTTGACTCGTACATCATCTTCTGGGACATCACACCACCTCGTGGCTCTTCCTGTACTGCCAGGCCCTTATCGCCCTCAGCAGGTCTATTTTTCTGAACTCAGGCCAGTAAACATCGCAGAAGTATGCGACGCTGTTCGCAGCCTGCCAGGGAAGGAAGTTCGAAAGCCTCTGCTCACCACCCGTCCTTATTATCAGGTCAACCTTGGAATACTTCCCCTCACCATATAAATGTTCCTCCAGCATTTTTCCGTCAATCTCCTCTGGCCTGACTTCTCCCCTTTTGACCTTCCTCAAAATTGCCCTGACAGCATCTATGATTTCCTGCCTTCCGCCATAGGCCACGGCAACGTTAAGGTAGTGCCTTCTATGATTTTTAGTGGTTTCCTCAACCTCATCTATCGTCTTGCGAAGGTCCTCTGGCAAGAGCTCCCTCTTGCCCACAACCCTTACCCTAAGCTCTCTTTCATAAGTTCTCCTGTCCTTCAGGAGTCTCCTGAGCTCATGCTCCAGAAGTCGGAAAATGTTTCTCTTTTCCTCCTCACTCCTTTTGAAATTCTCAGTTGAAAATGCATAAAGTGTTAGCATCTTAACCCCCAAATCCCAGCACCACTCAAGAACCTCTTCAGCCTTCTTTGATCCGAAAAAATGTCCCTCATGCGGCTTCAAACCTTTTTTCCTTGCAAATCTCCTGTTTCCATCCATAATGATGGCTATATGTTCAGGAATCGCCCCCTTCTTTACACTCCTCAGCAGTTTATTCTCATAAATTTTGTGAAATATCATTCAAATTCCTCTACAATCCTCCTGACCAAATCAGCGTATTCACTTTTTTAGATAATAATCTGTTCTTCTCCCCAAGCTCGGTCTTGAGTATTCCGAGCCTTGCGGAGATTAAACCAACCATCGCAGAGACTCCTCTCGGGCTTATTGAGTAGCCCTTTTTTGCCAAAATCTCGTGAATTTCACTGGTTGTGAATTTCTTCCTTTCAAGGAGTACTCTGAGCAGCTCCTTCCTCAGTCCATTCTTGTCCCTTTCGAGGTACTTTCTCAATCTCGCCTCGACCTCTCCGTTCATGCCACACCTCAGATTTCCATTACTTCCAGCACCAGCCGGTTATACGTGGGATATCTCTCGACTATCCTGAGCCTTAACCCCTCAGATTTTAAAGCTTCTCTAACTCTTTCCTCTAGTTCAGGAGTTGTTTCAATGCAATCTTCAAACCTTACAAATTCATGCCCGGCTTTTCTGAGGATTCTTTCAGCGATGGTGAGCTTCTCCTCACTTCCTTCAATTCTCGTGCACACAAGAGTGCCATCTCTCGTAACCTCATAAAACTCAGGATGGTTCATGGCCATCCTTATCAACCTCCTCCTGAACTGGGCCACATCTTTGAATCTCGCGCTGCAGAAGTGAAACTTCTCCGCCCTCTCGTACTTCCTTACAATCTCTTCAGTCTCCTCGTCATCGACGTAGTAATCAACGACCCTATAGCTATCCGCTATCTTTTGCCAGTTGCTTTCACTAACTTCAAGCTGGTTGACGTTGAGAAAGGCATCGTTTCTGTTTGCAATTTCAACAATCTTCTCATCAAAGCGGACAGCCGGAATTTCAAAACCAGCATCCATTCCGAGCTTTTTGGCCAGCTTTATTGACTCCTCGTACTTTTCAGGATTCTTCAGTTCGGGTGGATGAAAACGGATTTCGTCAAGACCTCTGAGCTTTTTCAGCCTTTCTCCCGCAGGAAGCGATGTGTAGAGGTGAACATGCAGGTTGAGCTTCTTTGCCAGCCTCAGATATTCCTGCACTCTCTCAAGCCTTAGCAAAGGCTCCCCTCCTGTGATTGCTATTCCCTCTGCATCCATCATCTCAATTTCCTCAGCAACGTCCTCAAAGCTCTTCACGGGCCTTTCGTTGGCAAAAACCACATCTTTGCCAATTTTTTCTTTCGAAACAGGGCAGTAAAAGCATGAATTGCTGCATATGCCAGTCACAAACAGGACGAGCTTTGCCCCCTTCCTGCAGAGCCTGCATCCTTCCGGCAAATAAGTGTAGCGACTACCTGCCTCGATCCTCTTCATAGAGCGGCCTTTATCCTCTCTCTTACCCAGTCCACGCCCAGGGATTTTATGAAATACCCTGCCCTCGGGCCGTAGGTTTTACCGAGAATTGCCTTGTAAATCGCCTGGAATGCCTTCGATGGTTGATACCGAGCTCCTTTGAAACATCATAGACAAGCATGTGTATCTCTTCCGGCTTCATGTCACTCCGCAGCCTTTCTGCATAAACTCTCAGAAATTCCTTCTCCTCTTCGCTGAACGTCACGCTGACCTTTTCGGGAATTTCAAATTTTATGTTATCAGGAGCGTATTTCTCCAGCCACTTCCTCGCGTATTTCAGCCTTCTCTCCACGTCCTTCCTCGTTACCTCATCAACCGTGTATCCCGTTCTCTCTATGATTTCGAGCGCCTTATTCAGGTCCCAGTTGGCAATTTGACCAACAACAATCAAATGACGGAAGGGCACATCAGAATAAACAACCTCTCCAACAAGGCTGAGCTCAACACTCCTGTCCTTCTCCTTGAACTTCTCCTCGAACTCCTCCACGAGGTCCAGCAGTCCCAGTCCAGGATCAAACTCTATGTGCCTTTCCGGCCTTACCCTGATGGTTATGTACCTCACAATTTCAGGAGGTAGTATCTCAACCATCTCTCTGACGGGAATCACAATACCCTTAGAGCTTTTCATTGCCCCTTTTCCTTTGAGATGGATCCACTCGTACGGAACAGGATAGGGAGGCTCGTAATTGAAAATTTCCCTTGCAATTCTCACCCCAGTGTCGTAACTCCCTCCTGCTGCTGCATGGTCCTTTCCAAAGGGTTCGCAGGTAATGCCGAGAATCTGCCACCTCGCAGCCCAATCAACTCTCCACGTGAGCTTGCCCCCACCCCTTGTAGCCAGCCCTGCCGCTATGGCCGCAATCACACTCATAGTAGATCCAGTCTTCGTCGAATGAAGTTACTCTCGCTGAGTTTATCCTTCCGCAGTTCTCGCAGAGGGGCATGAACGGATACCAGCTCTCCTCAAGCTCCCTCCCTGTAACCTCGGCGATTATCCTAGCGATTTCATCCCTTCTCCTCAAAGCAATTCTTATATTTTCCTCGTAAAGGCCTTCTACATACATCTGATAGGCTCTGCGAACCTCCACCGGAATACCGAGGATTTCAAGGGACTCCAAGAAGGGTTGAAGGAAGTGTTCTGAGTAGGACTCATGACAGCCTTCTGGATCCGGAATCTTGCAGAGGGGCATACCGACATAGTTCTCATAATCCTCTGGCAGAAAGGGGTACCTCCTTCTCAGCGGGTCGAAATCATCCGCAATATAGACAATTTTGCTTCTCCACCGGCATCAACAAGGGCCCTTCTTATGGCATCCGCCGTAACCATTTCCCTCAGGTTACCGAGATGAATGTGTCCTGAAGGTGAGATGCCTGTAGCTATTCTGTGAGAGTTTGACCTTTTCAATAGCTCTGCTGCAATCACGTCAGCCCAGTGCATCGGTCAAGCTGCAGCGTTACTGTTTTTAAACTTGCCTTTATCGAAATTGCAAAAGCTAGAAAAAGGTTTAAATAAAAAACGAATTAAATCTTAGCGTTGAGGTGATACTAATGAGATTCTTCATAATCGGCTTCGGACAGGCTGGAGGAAAAATACTGGACATGTTCATCGAGAATGAGAAGATGAGAGGCTCGAACATTAGAATGAGATGGCTCGCGATAAATTCTGCAAGAACTGACTTGATGGGTTTGAAGCACGTTCCCGTTCAGGACCGCATTCTCATCGGTCAGACAATTGTCAAGGGCCATGGAGTAGGGACGGACAACAAGCTTGGAGCGAAGGTGGCTCAGGAAGACATAGAGACAATTTTGAACGCCATCGATGAAAGGGGCACTCACGACATGGACGCTTTCCTGATCGTTGCCGGGCTTGGTGGTGGTACAGGAAGTGGTGGAGCGCCTGTTCTCGCCAAATACCTTTCGGAGATGTACTCAGAGCCTGTTTACGCTGTCGGAATTCTCCCCGCTCCTGAAGAGGGAAAGCTTTACTCCCTCAACGCTGCAAGAAGCATGATTTCTTTGCTGAAATACGTGGACAACCTCATCCTCGTGGACAATGGAGCCTGGAAGTTTGAGGGGACAAGCCTGAAAGAATCCTTTGCAAAGATTAACGAGGAAATCGTCAGAAGGCTTGCGCTGCTGGCAAGGGCAGGGGAACCAATTGAAGAAGACGTTGTTGGAGAGATGGTCGTTGACAGCAGTGAAGTCGTCAATACGCTCCGTGGAGGTGGGATTTCCTCAATTGGCTACGCAACGACCCTTGCTGAGTCCGCGAGAAAAAGAAGAAGGGTTTCAGGCTCTTCGGCAAGAAGGAAGAGGTGGAGATAGAGGCTCTAGAGAATGACAAGCCTATGAAAATTGCCACGCTTGTAAGGAGGGCAGCACTCGGAAGGCTGACGGTGCCATGCAATATCCACAGCGCTGAAAGAGCGCTCGTGCTAGTGGCTGGGCCACCAGAGCATTTGGACAGAAAGGGACTTGAGAAAGCGAAAATCTGGCTTGAAGAGCAGATTGCCGGAGTAGAGGTGAGAGCAGGAGATTACCCCACTAGGAGGACTAAGTACGTTGCCGCTCTTGTGCTGCTCGCCAATGTTACGGACATTCCAAGAGTTAAGGAGCTACAGAGGCTCGCTGCAGAGGCTAAAGAGGAGGCCGAGGAAGCTGAGAAGATGAGGATGGCCAAAACGATAGAGCTTTTCGATGAGGACATAGAGCCGCTGATTTAATGAGGTTCGTTGTAGCTCTAACGGGTGCATCGGGGCAGATACTTGGGATAAGGCTCATTGAGAAACTGGTTGAGCTGGGGGCAGAGGTTTATGCGGTGGCCTCAAGAGCGGCAAAGATTACACTGAAAGCTGAAACTGACTACGATGAGGGTTATGTGAGAGAAATTGCCACGAAGTACTACGATGAGGACGAGATTGCAGCTCCATTTGCCAGTGGTAGCTTCAGGCATGACGGGATGGCAATAGTGCCCTGCAGCATCAAAACAGCATCATCCATCGCCTACGGCATCACAGACAACCTGATAACGAGGGCTGCGGATGTCACGCTCAAGGAAAGGAGGAGGTTAGTTCTTGCTGTCAGAGAGGCTCCGCTTCATTCGGGGCATCTCAAAACTCTTTCAAGGCTGGCTGAGATTGGAGCAGTAATTTTCCCTCCCGTCATGTCCTTCTACACTTTACCAAAAAGCATTGATGACATGATTGATCACACCGTTTCGAGAATAGTAGAGCTGCTTGGTGCTGAGGTTGATTACAAAAGGTGGGGCTGATTTTATTCGAATGATGTTTATGCTTGGGTAAGGTCCAGTATGATAAAAAGGGAAATATTACTCTGTTAAAAATTCACAAAAAATTTATACCAGATTTAACTTGATATTTCACCATGTGGAAAAAACTGTTCTTACTCTTGTGTATTGTCACATTACTTACTGGTTGTGCCCAAAAAATAGACCAGCAAAAGCAGGTTGAAAATCGAGAACCTGAACTTTTAAGCAAAGAAAAGCTAGAAGATTTTGGCGGACCTTATAACGGAAGTCTTTGGAACTGCACTTCCAGCTTCAAAGGCAGTGTTTACACCTCAAAGCAAATAGCATTCACTGTGAATGGAGCCCATTATTACGGTTATTTCTGGGACGATTCGTTAGTCCCATCTCTTGACTGGATAAAGGAGAACACTCCTTCAGACGCCAAATTCATCTGCTGGTGGGATTATGCTGGTATGCTGATGGGGTATGCTGGAAGATTCGCTGTTGCTTATGCTCCAAGCAATGAGATACTCCATACTGTTGTGAAATGGAGCGAAAGTGAGCCAACAATAGACCACGAAATAATAATGGATGTGTCGGAAGCATTAACAACCGACAATCCAGAGGTGGCTTTGAAAGTTGCAGAAAAGTACGATGCCGATTATTTCTATATTCCAAAAAGAAGCTTGTATCTACTTCCCGTCATTCTCCCTATTACGGGTAAGAATGTTGATGATTACATGGAAAGAGTGAAAATGGTTGGATGCTGAAAGAAAAGGGGTTTACTGTGCTAATGGTGAGGATGCTAAAGGCTGAGGATATACGGGGATTCAGGAAGGTTTATGAGGATGATAGCTGTGTTATTTATCAGGTTTTCACGGATCGTGTAAAGCTACCTACCTATTCAACAAGATATTCAGAACTATCAGAGAAGGCTCAAGAGTTCATACTCAACACAGAATGGATAAAGGATGGAATAGATGAGGAGGATATTCGTTATATCGATTCACTTCCTGCCTCATTTGATCCTGACAACATGTCAGCCGATTCAGACAATGGTGGTCTGGAGGATTGCTGGGAGGTGATGTATAAAGGAAACGTTACTGATAGTTCAGATGACATACCTCTATTACTGAACTATTCTTACTATATTCCAGATAGTGGTTTTCTGACCTTTCCAGTTTACCATGAGGATGCTGTAAAAGCAAAGTATGTCTGGTACGATGAGGATTCTCGTGTTGGATACGTTAAAAACTGGAAAGGTGAGGCAGGAAAGGCTGAACCCTATCAGGTCAACTGGAAATTGAGCATAAAAGACCAGCATTTTGCTATCGATATAATTGACCTACCAGATGGAGCTCCTATACTAGCTCCAGCGGACGGAGTTGTTAGATGGATGAAAGAAAAAGATGATATCATGGGCAGCTACATTATAATGACGATAGAACATCCAAACGGTATGTATACACACTATGGAGAGATCAATAAAGACAAATGGCACGTTAAGGTTGGAGATAAAGTAAAAAGGGGGTGAAATTATTGGCTACATCGCACCCAGATATCATGAATTGCATTTTCAGCTACAGACTCAGCTTCATGGTGCTGAACCACCAATAGCTTTGGATCCTTTTAAGTCCATGACAGACCCCGAATCTAAATCCTATTGGATATTTGGAAATACACCTTTGGCCCTTTCTAAGAATGGAGCATGGCTTAAGCTGGACTTTAGCGATACGTGACAAAAATAGATAGACTGTATCATTGATGTGAAAGGCACCAATAATTGTCCTGAAGCTCTATATGTTTTATTTTAGTTGGGTACCAGAATTATAGGATTGAGTATGGGGCGCCCCCTCCAAAATCTTGGTTGAGGTAGTTATGTATTCGAATCCAATGCAGGTTAGCACCCTCAAAGTAAAGTCATGGCCTGAAAAGGATGATAGTTGAGATGCCAGTTCTATCTGTAACGGTGGTTCGCCAAAAACACAAAGTTTTTTTCTTTAATAGTTTATTCACCTCATGGCTGTTATCGTCGGAGCGGTGAGAACACCCGTAGGCAGATTTGGGGGAAGTTTGAAGGATGTCGCAGCGTATGAGCTTGGAGCTGTTGCGATTAAGGGCTTGCTGAAAAAGCTGAGTATAGCACCGAAGCCCACACCCGAATCCATTGAGTTCTACCCTGAGAAGCTGGAGAAGGGCAGAATCGAGCTAGAGTCAGCCTACGATTACGATGGAGTGGAGGTTGAGATTGACGAGGTTGTGATGGGGAATGTACTGCAGGCTGCACAGGGACAGAATCCAGCAAGGCAGGCTGCAATTATGGCGGGAATTCCAAAGGAGGTCCCTGCGTTCTCCATCAATAAGGTCTGCGCGAGCGGTTTGAAGGCGATAGCCTTAGCCTACAACGCTGTAAGGGCAGGCGAGGCAAAAGCAGTAATAGCGGGAGGTATGGAGAGTATGAGCAACGCTCCCTATGCCCTGCCAAAGGCGAGGTGGGGCTACAGGATGTCTGTAACCGCAAAGGACGAGATTCTGGACCTCATGGTTTACGATGGGCTGTGGGAGAAGTTCTACGGCTACCACATGGGTATGACGGCAGAAAACATAGTGGAGAGGTACGGCATAAGCAGGGAAGAGCAGGATCAGCTTGCCTACGAGAGCCACATGAGGGCTGTAAAAGCAATCGACGAGGGGAAGTTTGCCGAAGAGATTGTGCCCGTTGAGGTGAAGCAGAAGAAGGGTACAGTTGTGGTTGACACAGACGAGCATCCCCGCAGGGACACGAGCCTTGAAAAGCTCGCCGCGCTACCACCGGTGTTCAAGAAAGATGGCACAGTTACAGCAGGAAATGCAAGCGGAGTCAACGATGGTGCTGCTGCAGTTCTGGTTATGGACGAGAAGGCAGCTAAGGATTATGGCTTAGAGCCAAAGGTAAGGATTAAGGCCGTCGCCTCTGCTGGTATCGACCCAGCATACATGGGGCTTGGGCCCATACCTGCGATAAGAAAGGCCTTGAAGAAGGCTGGACTTGAAATCAAGGACATAGGGCTGATTGAGCTGAACGAGGCCTTTGCCGCCCAGGCTCTTGCCTGCATTAAAGAGCTTGGGCTGGACATGGAGAAGGTCAACGTTAACGGCAGTGGAATATCGCTCGGCCACCCCATAGGCTGCACTGGAGCAAGAATCACAACCACGCTCATCTACGAGATGGAAAGGAGAGGAGTTGACTACGGCTTGGCCTCGCTCTGCATTGGTGGTGGGCAGGGAATGGCGATGGTTGTGGAGAGGGTTTGAGTTTCTTTTTTTTAATCTCTAAAAATAGTAAAGTATAAGTAATGAGAAACCGCTTTGTTGGCTATGACCAGATTCGGCATGCTACTCTCACCTCCGATGCCCGCGCTTGAAAAGGTGATAAAGATTGCCCAGCAGGCTGAGGAAAGCGGGATGTTCTCTTTGACGGTTCCAGACCACACCTTGATGGTTCCTCCGGGTTTCACGCCCAACGCCCTTTCCCTGCTCTCCGCTCTGGCTGTCAAGACCTCAAAGGCGATGCTGGGAACGGGTGTGACTGATGTCGTTCGATACCACCCCTCCGTTCTGGCTCAGATTATGGCCACCATCGACCACCTATCGAACGGAAGAGCCTTCCTCGGACTTGGTGCTGGGGAGGCAATGAACATAAAGCCCTTTGGCATAGAGTGGAGATTGCCATACACAACGCTGAGAGAGGGCATAGAGATCATAAGAAGGCTCTGGACCGGGGAGAGGTTTAACTACGAAGGGAAGAAGTTCAGGCTTAAGGACGCCTTCCTTCAGATAAAGCCGCTCCAGAAGACAATTCCAATTTATCTTGGGGCCAATGGACGCAAAACGAGAGAGCTTGCAGGGGAGATGTGTGAAGGGTGGATGCCCATCGCAGAAACGCCGAAGACATACAGGGAGAACCTCAGAGATGTTGAGCAGGGATGCTACAAAGCTGGAAGAAAAATTGAGGAAATCGACACGGCTTTGCAGATTTACACTGCAATTGATACATCCTTTGAAAAAGCTATGGAGAGGGCAAGGCAGTTCAGCGGTGTGATTATCTCTGCTGCAGAAAAGGCAGAGCAGGCGGGATACAGCCTCGAATTGCCAGAGGGCATATCCAAAAAGTTCTACTTCGAGCAGCTTCTGCTCGATGACAGTATGCTGATGGAGTTCGTAAGGCTTTCATCCTTAGTTACTGAGGAGATGATAAGGGACTTCTTCATCGTCGGAACTCCCGAAGACTGCGAGGAGAAGATTGAGGAGTTCATAAAGGCTGGCGTAAAGCACTTCATGCTCATAAACGTCGGTCCCGACCCAAAGTACGTCTTAAAGGTGTATGCTGAAAGAATAATTCCGGCGTTTTCCGATTGATTCCTAAAATGATCTGCTCCTTGCTGCCACAAACAGTCATCTATAATTCCGATGGTAGGATAAAATTTTTATGCTCTCCTTTTTCCTAAAGAATTAATCAGATTTATTTTTAATTCAGAAAACGTTAAATATTGCCCATAATTTTCAAATGAAGAGGTGTGATAGAATGAATTACAGGGAAGAATATGAAAAAAAGCTCATCAGTCCTGAAGAGGCTGCTGGGCTTGTCGAGAGCGGAATGCACATCGAGCTTGGAGGGGCTGCGAATACGGCACTCATTATAGACAAATACCTCGCAAAGAGAAAGGATGAACTTGAGAAGGTTAAAGTGGGCACTTTCATTGATCCTGCCCATTACGAGTTTCTCAAGGCCGACCCCAATGGTGAAGTCTTCGAGTGGTCGAGTGGCTTTCTCTACCGACCTGTAAGGAAAACCAGCAAGGAACTTGGCCCATGTGTTTTCAGGCCCAACCTCTACCACGATGTACCGAACATTGTCAGGGAGTTCTCCAGGGACTACGATCCGATAAACATCGCTTACCTAGTCACCACACCCATGGACAAGCACGGCTACTTCAACTTCGGCCTGACTTGCTCGCACATGAAGGCGTTGGCAGAGGTTGCAGACAAGGTTGTGGTTGTTGTGAAAGAGAATATGCCGTGGGTCAATGGCGGTTACGATGAGTGCATACACATCTCGGAGGTTGATTACATTGTTGAGGACAGGGAGATGCCGCTCCCATTCATACCCTTCGCTATACCTCCAACAAAAGAAGATGAGATGATTGCTGAAAACATACTTAACGCAGAGACAAAAGATGGCAGAAAGCTCATCCAGGACGGGTCAACAATCCAGGTTGGAATTGGAGGATTGCCGGATACTGTTGTTAAGATGCTCAAAGAAGGCGGATACAAGAACCTCGGTGTGCACACCGAAATGATGGGAGATGGCACTTTGGAGCTCATAGAGGAGGGAGTTGTGACCAACGACCAGAAAAAGCTTGACAGGGGCAAGAGTGTTTTCACCTTCGCTCTCGGCTTCGCTAAAGCTCTACGATTATCTCGACAGGAACCCAGAGGTTGCCACGTATCCTGTCGACTACACCAACGACCCCTTCATTATTGCCCAGCAGCCAAAGGTGTTCTCCCTCAATCAGGCCGCTGAGGCTGACTTGATGGGACAGATAAACTCAGAGCAGATGGGGCTTATTACACCAACGGGCAAGCTCTATCAGGTCAGCGGAACTGGAGGGCAGTTGGACTTCGTTATGGGGTGTCTTTTCAGCAAAGACAGGCAGGGAGTGAGTGTTTTAGCAATGTACTCCACCCACAACGGCTCGTCGAGGATTAAACCAATACTACCGCCCGGTGCAGCAGTAACCGTCCCGAGAAGCATGGTTCAGGTTGTTGCCACGGAATGGGGAGTTGCATACCTCAAAGGACTGACAGTGAAGGAGAGGGCAATTGCAATGATTCATCTCGCTCACCCAGACTACAGGGACTGGCTGGAGAAGGAGGCAGAGAAGCTCGGTCTTCTGCCACCAAACTATACAATCCCAGTAGGGAAGCCCGACTATGTGCTATACAAGAGAGATTGAATTTTTTCCTTTTTCCATTTTCCGGCTTAGCGAATCTCACTAGCCTAATTTTAAAATAAAAATAAATAATTGAAAAAACCTTTATACCAAAACATCTAAGCCCAGCCTCTCCAGAGTCTCTTTAAGCGGTTTTCCAGTTTTCTCATTCCAGCCCATCAGCCTGTAGTACTCCTCGACCATCCATCCGACATGTCTTCTGACATCTTTGTCCTTACCTGCACCCTTTGGTGGTGGCTCAAGGAACCTCTTTCCAACATCTTTCACGTCATCTTCTGGCTTCAAACCAAGTTGCAGGTTAAGGAGCCTTTCCAGATTTACAACTCTTTCTCCTATCTCCAAAGCCGTCTCACGATCAATTTTGAACCCTGTAGCTGCACTAACGGCTTCTGCTTCGAATGTTAATGATCCTGGAACACCCCAATCTGCAAACCAGCAAATTCCAATACTATCTACAGTTCTTCTTCAGCTGGGTGTCTCTGACAGCCTTTGGTTTGAGCTTCCAGTCAAAGGGGTCCTGATATTCCGGATAGCCGATGTCCGGCTCAGTAGCCCACGCGTCAACGCCAGGAGCGGGCCAGCTGTATCCACCACCCACCAGCTGTCCGAGAAGTATCGCCCAGGTAACTCTCCAGTCGTGAAGGTTTATACCTGTTCCCTTAACATGAATTACGATGTCCTCTGCTCCTATTGCTTTAGCCGCTCTCTTTGGGCCTAAAGAAAGCAGATATCCTACAAACCCCTCTTTATTAGCTGCTTTCCTCAGCAACGTCTCAACGAGCTTTGGATCACCCCATCTCAGCTCCAAACCTTCCAGCTCATCTTTAGTAACAATACCTTTCTCGTATGCTTCAATTAGCATTGCTATCGTTGAGCCTATGGTGCTCGTCTCGAAACCCAGTCTGTCGGCAAGCTCAATAAGGTAAAATGTCGCTCCTGCATCATACACGCCCAGAAGCGATGAAACACCTTCAAGATTTTCACCACCCCCTGCAGGAGTGGCTACAAACCCTTTGTAAGGACCTTCTGTCACCTCAACCTCGTATGAGCACGCTATAGGGCAGCTATAGCACGCTTTTGGTTGATACTTGAATTTGGACATTCCTGCTGCAAACTCGGGTGGGCTGACATCCAAGAAGTTTTTGGCCGAGACAAGCCAGTTCTCTTTCGTATATCTGTATTCAGCCCTTGGAAGGCCACCCTTCGCCAATGCGTTCACAACGTCGCTCTTCCAGAGATTTTCACGCCAGGCACTTGCAACTTCTTTAAGTTTCTCGAAATCTTCGACTGGTATATCCTGCGTACCGTAGACTGCAATCGCCTTGAGCTTTTTTGAGCCCATAATTGCCCCCAAACCACAATGCGCAAAGGAATGGTGTTTATCGTTCCAGATTCCTGCACCACAGCACATGTTTTCTCCAGCTGGCCCTATGGCTGCAACGCTTGCTTTCTCATTTTCCAAATCCTTTTTTATCGCGTCTTCCGTTTCGTGTGTGTCCATACCCCAGTATTTCGACGCTTCCCGTATTTCCGCATCTCTGTCATGGACATAGAGGTACACCGGCTCGTCGGCCTTTCCAGAAATGATTATTCCGTCAAATCCGGCCTTTTTAATATTGGGACCGAAGAAACCGTGAGTATGGGAGGCAGCAGTTGTATAGCGTGTGTCTGCATTGATTGAAACAGCGGTGGTGTTATTACCACATGGAACCGGAAGTCCTGTAAGAGGGCCGGTCATGAAGATAAGCGCATTTCTGGGATCGAATGGAGAAATTAGATCTCCGTTGTAAGCTCTAAGATGCTGATAAAGGTACCACAGCCCCAATCCTTTGCCGCCAATGAAGGACTCCAGAACATCCCTTTTCGGCAGGGGCTCAAACCATACCTCCTTCTCCGTTAAATCCACTCTCAGAATTTTTCCTGCATAACCCCTAACCGCCATTTAATTCACCATATTAAAGTCTAACATCATCGATAAAAAATTTACTTATGTGATAATGATAATCGTTGTTCAAGCTAAACAAAGTCCGTCCTTTCAACATACGAAAGAATTTTTAAAAACCTTCACATACAACTTCCATGAACCTCAGAAAGGCCGCTCTGCTCTCATCAGGTGTTGCATCCTTTCTCACACCTTTCATGGGGTCTTCAACCAACATAGCCCTGCCTGCAATAGGCAGGGAGTTTCAGATTGACGCCATAACGCTTGGCTGGATTGCAACATCATACCTGCTTGCAGCCGGCATGTTTTCAGTTCCATTTGGCAGAATTGCTGACATAGCAGGTAGAAAGAAGGTTTTTGTCTCTGGACTGCTTGTTTTTAGTCTCGGCTCGATACTCTCCGCAATCCCACCCAATGCGGAAACACTCATAGCATTCAGAGTAATTCAGGGCATTGGTGGATCTATGATCTTCGCCACCTCTGTAGCGATTCTCACTTCAGTCTTTCCCCCAATGAAAGGGGAAAGGCCATCGGTATCAACACAGGGGCTGTATATACGGGACTGAGCTTAGGCCTATAGGTGGGGGATTTCTCACACAAAATTTCGGATGGAGGAGCTTGTTTCTTGCCAATGGATTTTTAGGGTTTTTTGCCCTCATCGTTGCGCTAATCTACCTCAGAGGAGAGTGGGCTGACGCGAAGGGAGAAAAATTCGACTTCATAGGCTCTACGATTTACGCAGCCATGCTCTTCTTCCTGATTTATGGCTTTTCCGAGTTTTCGGTTCCGTTCATAATTCTCGGCATAATCCTCGCTTTAATTTTTGTTGCATACGAGAACAGGCAGGAACACCCAGTCTTTGCAGTAAGACTTCTTCTGAGCAACCTCACCTTCTCTCTTTCAAGCCTCGCCGCCCTGCTCAACTACGCAGCAACCTTCGCTGTTGGCTTCTTGATGAGCCTCTACCTTCAGTACATAAAAGGCTTAAGTGCTCAAACCGCTGGTTTAATCCTGGTTTCCCAGCCGGTAGTGATGGCAATCTTCGCCCCCATTGCTGGATGGATTTCAGACAGGATAGAGCCGAGGGTTGTAGCTTCTGCAGGGATGGCAGTAACAACCTTATCCCTCATCCTTTTCGCCGGCATCGACGGAGAGAGAGCCTTAAGCAACATAATAGCCTATCTCGCGCTTCTCGGTTTTGGAATTGCACTGTTCAGCTCACCAAACACCAACGCAATCATGAGCTCTGTAGAGAGGAAATTTTTCGGAATAGCCTCCGCCACGGTTGCAACAATGCGACTTGTGGGGCAGACATTGAGCATGGCCCTGGTTATGCTCGTCTTCTCAATGGTGATCGGAAGAGTTGAGATAACCCCAGAGTACTACGGCAAGTTCATTGAAAGCTTACGAATTGCCTTCTCAATCTTCGCCGCCCTTTGCTTCGTTGGAATCTTCGCATCGCTGGGGAGGGGAAAAATAAAGAGGGGCTAATCGAGCTGCTTCAACGTGTGAATCATGCGGTGCAGGGTGGTTATAAAGCCCAGCACTGCTACAATCCACAGCGTTGCTGAGTAAACGCCCACTTCGTTACCGCTGGCATAACCGTAGAGCAGTCCAACCATTATAATCGCGAGCCTAGTGTCTCTCCCTCCAATTCCAACCTTGCACTCAGCTCCCTCAGCCTCCGCCATCGCTCTTGTTATGCTGACACCAAATGAGCCCACGACCGCCATAAAGCCCGCAAGCCAAAGCTCTGCCGGATACAGGTAAACCATCCCAATAACAACTGCGGCATCCACAAACCTGTCAAAAACCCTGTCGAGATAAGCCCCACTTCTCGTAACTCTCCCCGTCAGCCTTGCCAGGTCACCGTCAGTACAGTCAAGAATTTGTGAGATGAATAGGGTTAGCACTCCCCAGTATATTTCCCCTGTCGCAATGACTGCTGCTGCCCCCAATCCGACGATTGTGGCAACAACGGTGATGAAATTCGGTGAAATGCCAGTTTTCGATAGTAGCCTTGCAAGAGGCTTAGAGAACCTCCGATAAACAAGTTCTGTCAGCAGATACTCCCATTTGATTTAAATCACCTCCTTATGGGTAATTTTAAATAACTCTCCTTTTAACATTTTTCATGGAGGCAGTAATACTCGCTGCAGGTTTCGGTTCACGATTGGGTCATCACACTCGCGAAATCCCAAAAGCTCTCCTGAAAATTGGAAGAAGACCCTTGATATACTACACAGTCCAGAGTCTGATGGAGAACGGTATCAGGGACGTTATAGTGGTTACCGGGCATAAAGGATACGTTTTGAGGGATTATCTCTCGCAATTCAATCTTAATTTCAAATTCGTGCACAACAGTCTTTACAAGAAGACCAACAACATCTACAGTCTCTATCTCGCAATGGGGCACATCAACGGTGGATTTTACATACTGAACTCAGACGTGCTGTTCCATCCCGGTATATTTCGGGAACTGCACACCTCAACGAAGGAAAACCTGATACTATCCGTTGATACGTTTAAGGAGCTTGGAGGGGAGGAGATACACGTCAACAGCCTCTCGGAGGTGGAGGTTTTGTCGACTTTGTAAATATCTCTGAGCTTGATGAGAAGGTTGGGGAGAGGGTAAACGTAAAGGGCTTGTATCCGGACTGGGTGAGCCGGAAAAGGCCAATGAAATATACATTTCAGATGAGACTGGCAGAGTGAAGGTTTTACTGGAAAATGAGAGCCTCTACTATGCCGTTGACATTGGGTCCTACGTTGAGATATACAACGCTCTGGCCGGAGAGGATGGCATTTACGTCGATAGAAATTCGAGGTTCAGTGTTGGGGAGTAGAAGAGGTGGGATTCGCAATCGCAGTCGGAGCATCCGAATCCCCTAATTCTTTCAAAACTCTCGAACCTTTGTGCAAGCCCGCATTCCGGCTCTTTAGAAAGTATAGCTCCACACTCATTTACTGAGATATAGTCGATGTGCCACCTCTTCTTCTTTTTGATGGAAAAGTGCCGCTTTACTCTGTGAACACCGCTATTGGCACTGCCGACATAGTAGTAATAGCCCCTCCTGAACGCTATGACCCCCAGCGCTCCCACCCTCACCTGAAAATATTCACAACAGCGGAGCACCAAGACGTAGGAGGTCACGCCGAAAGTAGAGCCAAGACTTATAAATGGACACCTTACTTAGCCCATGAGATGGTCGATCATCTTTACAGCCTTGCTTCTAACCCTTTGCATATCTCCGCCGGCAGAAGAGCTTTCGCGGGAGGAGTACTGCAGCAAGGTCTGGAGATACGACTACGAATGCGCGCTAAATTACATTCTGAACGATGAAGAAGTTCAGAAAGTTGCGGCCGTTGCGGAGAAGCTGAAAGGAGTTGACTGCAAGGACACAGCGTGGAAAATACTTGAGTGGGAGGATGAGAATCTCGTTTACGATGTTGAGAAGGCAAGTCTCCCACCTCCGCAGATTGTGGTCAGAGGCAAGGAAGTTGAGGTGTACGACACGGGTAGATACATTCAAACGCCATCCGAAACGATAATGCTTCGAAAGGGCATCTGCACGGATTACGCTTTTCTTACACTCGCTCTTCTCAAGTACAACGGTTGTAAAGGTTATCTGGTTAATGTGACCTTTGAGAACGATGATGTCGGGCATGTTGCTGCAGCCATAGCCGTCAACGGAACTTACTTCATTCTCGACCAGCACCTCCCGCCCTTCGACCCTCAGGGATACTTCATCAAATGGTTAAGGGATGGGAAGAGGATTGAGAAGGCAGAGATCATTGATAACAACACCACCATACCGCTCAACCTTTCCATCGGGTATGTGGCAAGCGATAGGGATGCGAAATCGCTCGAATCCAGGCTCAACCGGTATTTTGAAAGCATGGGGATGAAAAAAGATTCAAGGCTGAACGCTGAGAAGCTGCCTCTTGGATACAGAAAGGTTATGTTGTTAAATTAACTCTTGAAATGGCCGATTACTACCATCCCGAATTTGAAAAGCAGTATGCTGAGTACATTTTCAAGCTTCTTGAGGGGAAAATAGAGGACAGCTACAGGCATTCAACCTGAACGTGTTGATTCACGAGGAGAGTTTTGAGGTCACACTCTACCTTGCGAGATAGGGCTTGAGAGTAAGAGTTATTTATAATGCGCTTGAATGAAATGTGTGGAAGTGCACGTCATAGACTCAAGTGCCATCTTCCAGAGGAAAGCAGTCTACGAGAACATGGTTACAGTTCCCGAGGTAGTGGCAGAAATTCTTGACGAGGCTTCGGCGCTGTATTTCAGCGTGAAGAATCTCAGGGTTGAGGAAGCAACTCCGGAAAGTGTTGAGGAAGTGAAGAGGGCTGCCCGAAGAACTGGTGACATTCACAAGCTTTCAGATACTGACATAAAGGTTCTGGCAAAGGCTCTGGACGAAATCAAGAGGGGAAACAAGGTTGTTCTTGTAACTGACGATTACGCAATTCAGAATGTGGCAATGAGTCTTGGTATAAAGTTCGATGGCATTCTCCACAGGCAAATATCAAAAGAGTTTAAATGGGTAAAGGTATGTAGAGGATGTGGTAGAAAGATTGAATCTGAAATTTGTCCCGTTTGCGGGAGTGAGGCTGTAATTAGGAGGGTTAAAAATGACAAAAATTGAAACCTTGATTGAAAGGGCCAGAAGGACTTAAGGAGAGGGGTTTAACAACTGAGGAGATTGCGGACGAGCTCAATGTGTCAAGAGAGACTGCACTGTGGCTGATTACGAGGGTGGGTGAGACACCTCCGTCGGACATTTACGTAGAGTGGAGGGAGCTGACAAAGCCTTCAAGGCTTAGATTAGTTGCGACGGCAATGGCAGACATGATTGTGAGTGAAGTCAAGGAGGATATTGATGTGGTCGTGGGCATAGCCACCAGCGGAATACCCCTTGCGGCAATGGTTGCAGAAGAGCTGGGATGCGAGTTCACAATTTACTACCCGAGAAAGTTCAAAACTGAGGAGGAGAAGCCGAGGGGTGGAATCTTAAGCGAGAACTTGCGAAAGTTCGGGGAAAAAGTGTACAATTGTTGACGACATTACCTCCACAGGGAGGTCAATAAAGGAGGCTGTGGAGGTTATCGAGGCCAACGATGGGAAGGCTGTTTGTGCAGCAGTCATCGTAAACAAGAGGGGAGGAAACGAAATAGAGGGAATCCCTCTGCTCAGCATGCTGAAGATTCTGAGGATATAATGGATGTAACGGTTGTCATTCCAACGCTGAACGAGGAGAAGGCCATTGGAGAGGTCGTTGAGGGATTCGTTAAAAAGGGATACAGGGTTGTAGTTATCGACGGGCACAGCAAGGACAGGACGAGAGAAATAGCAAAGGAGAAAGGGGCTGAAGTCATTGTCCAGAGTGGAAAGGGAAAGGGACAGGCTGTTGCTGAGGCCTTTGAGCTTCTGGACTCCGACATAATTGTATTAGTGGACGGGGACGGAACCTACCTGCCAGAAGAGGTTGACATGCTGCTTAAGCCCATAATGGATGGGAAAGCTGACCACGTTGTTGGAAACAGGTTCGCCAACTTCGAAAAGGGAGCGTTCACCCGCCTTAATCTGTTTGGGAACAAGGTTCTGAACTTCTTCTTCAGGCTGGCTTATGGAGCAGAGCTCAGGGACATTCTCTCAGGATACAGAGCTTTGAAAAAGGAGGTTTACAAGAGCGTTGAGTTAAAGAAGCACGGTTTTGAAGTGGAGACCGAGCTAACTGTGGAAACGCTGGCAAAGGGATTTAAAATAGTTGAGGTGCCGATAACTTACAGAAAAAGGTGTGGAAAGACGAAGCTCAACCCACTAAAGGATGGATTCAGGATAGGAAAAACGATATACGAGCTAATGAGCAGATACAGTCCTGCAAGGTACCTCTACCTCTTTGGAATCCTCTTTATTTTAGTAGGGCTGGTTTCTGGTGCTTATGTAGTTTATGAGTGGTTTATGAGGGTAACTCACCACCTGATGGCAATTCTGACAGCCCTTTTCATCATAACTGGAGTGCAGCTTATCATGTTTGGGCTGATTGCTGATTTTATATTCAGAAGCAATGTTGAATTCAGGAAAGAGCTCAGAAGGCTAAGAGAGGTGATGGAGAGTGAAAGTAAGGGAGATTGAGGAGCTTTTCAATCTCAATCTGCACGAACTCGGAAAGCTTGCCGACTCGCTCAACGACAGGGTAACGTTTGTTGTGAACAGGCACATAAACTACACTGACGTATGCGTTTCTCGATGCCCTCTCTGTGCCTTCAACAACAGGGATAATTACCTTCTTTCTCCTCAGGAAATTCTCAGAATGGCTAAGGAAGCTTACAGAAGTGGTGCCACTGAGCTGCACATAGTTGGGGGGCATCACCCAGAGCTTGGGGTTGAGTACTTCGAGGAGGTCTTTTCAAGCATAAAGAAGGAGATGCCGGAGATTGTAATAAAGGCCCTTACAGCCACTGAAGTTTACTATTACGCCAAGAAGGAGAATATGAGTATCAGAGAATTTCTCAGCAGGTTGAAAGATGCTGGGTTGGCTGCGATGCCTGGTGGTGGAGCAGAGATTCTTGTTGATGAAGTGAGGAAAAAATCAGCCGAACAAGTGCAGCAGTGAGGAGTGGCTGAAGGTGATGGAGATAGCCCATGGGCTGGGGATTAGGAGCAACGCAACGATGCTCTTTGGTCATGTTGAAAAGCTCAGGCACAGAGCCATTCATCTTTACAGGCTCAGAAGGCTTCAGGAAAAGACTGGAGGTTTTATCTCCTTCATACCGCTCGTTTACCACCCTGAAAATACACCTCTCGGCAAAATCGTAAGGGAGAAGACAAGTCCAGTAGACATTCTCAAAACCATAGCCGTTTCGAGAATAGTTCTGGACAACTTCAGGAGCGTGAGAGCATACTGGGTTATGCTGGGTGAGAGGCTGACTGAAGTTGCGTTGAGGTATGGAGCCAACGATATCGATGGAACTATTATGGGGGAGAAAATTACGCATGCAGCTGGAGCGAAAACGCCTGAAGGTGTGACGGTTGAAAGGCTTGTTGAGATTGGAAGGGCTGCTGGAAAGAGGGTAGGGCAGAGGGATACCTTCTGCAACATTTTGAAGTGGTACACATGAGGATCGGCAAGTTTGGATACCTGAACAACTTTCTGCCTTACTACTTCCTGAACGAGAAGGTAGAGGTGGTTGAGACTAATCCAAGAGAGATGGCGTCGATGCTGCTCAGGGGTGAAATTGACTATGCTCCCGTGCCAGCCTTCTTCTACCTCAAGAACAGGGAAAAGCTCAGGCACTACGACTTCTGTGTAGCTTCAGAGGGTAGGGTGCTGAGTGTGGTTGTTGTTTCAAAAGGCAAGGAGCTTGGGGATGGGAAAATAGCGGTCACGAAGGACACAATTACTTCTGCAAACCTTCTGAAGATAATATTGAGGGAGAGAGGGCTTAAAAACGAGCTGGTATTTACAAACACTTCCAGAGCTGCGGAGATGCTTAAAACCTGCCCAAATGCTCTGGTAATAGGGGATGAAGCCATAAAGGCAAGAATGGTTTACAGAGTTGTGATGGATTTAGGTGAGGAATGGTTCGAGCTCACGTCTCTACCAATGGTTTTTGGCATTTCTGCCTCTCTGAAAGATTTCGATGCATCAGAAGTGGACAGGAAAATTCTGAATTCAACAGAAGAGGGATACAGAAGGTTCGACGAGGTGGTGAGTGCAGCGGAGAAGGAGTTCAAAATGCCAAGAGAATTTCTTGAAGAGTATTTCAGAACCCTGAGGTTCAGAGTTGGTGATAGGGAAAGGAGGGGTCTGCGTGAGTTCGAAAAGTACTGCAGAGATTACGGACTTCTCTGAGCTAAGCAAAAAAGATGCTCTGAAGCTTTTTGATCTGCCAATACATGAGCTGGGCAGAATAGCGGATGACTTGAGGAGGCAGAAATGCGGAGAGCTCGTAACCTTCGTCATTGACACGAACATAAACTACACAAACGTCTGCACTTCAAAATGCAAGTTCTGCGCCTTCTACGCTAAGAAAGAGGGCTACGTTCTCTCACATGAGGAAATTTTGAAAAGAGTTGGTGAAGCAGCATCTTTGGGAGCGACTCAAATCATGCTGCAGGGGGGCATGAATCCTGAACTTGGCATTGAGTGGTTTGAGGAGCTTTTCAGGAAAATAAAGCGGAAGTATCCCTCAGTCCACATTCACAGCCTCTCACCTCCTGAAATAGTGTTTCTGGCGAAGATGGAAAGGACAAGCATACGAGAAGTTCTTGAAAGGTTGAGAGCTGCTGGCCTGGATTCTCTTCCTGGTGGTGGAGCAGAGATTCTTGTTGATGAAGTGAGGAAAAAAATCAGCCCGAACAAGTGCAGCAGTGAGGAGTGGCTGAAAGTAATGGAGATAGCCCATGACCTTGGAATGCCGACCACAGCAACAATGATGTTCGGGCATGTGGAGAGGGATGAGGACATAGTGGAGCACCTTTTCAGGCTGAGAGAGCTTCAGGAAAAAACCGGAGGCTTCACTGCCTTCATTCCATGGACCTTCCAGCCAGGCAACACAGAACTTCAAACAGAGATTAAGAGGCCCGTTTCCGCTTTGCGATACCTACAAGTTCTGGCAATATCAAGGATAGTTCTGCACAACTTCAGGAACATACAGGCTTCATGGCTCACACAGGGATTTGAAATAGCCTCTCTGAGTCTTTTATTCGGAGCCAATGACTTTGGAGGTACCATGCTTGAGGAGAACGTTGTAAGGGCAACAGGGAAGGAGTTTAGACCCGCAAAGGTCGAAGAAATAGTGAGGACTGTGAAAGCAACGGGAAGGCCTGTAGCAAGAAGAGACACTTACTACAACATTCTGGAGTGGTTCTGATGGCAGAATTTGAAGAGGAACTGAGAAAGCTGATAGAGAAATATGGTTTGAAGGCAAGATTCGAGGATTTGAATCCCAAAGAGCTCAGAATGGATTTGAGAGCGAGATGGAAGTGCATGTTTGGCTGCGATAGCTATGGCAAGCATCATGCCCACCCAATGTACCGGATTTTGATGAATGTGTGCGATTCGTTAAATCCTACAGCAAAGCCCTTCTTTTCAGATTTGAAGTCAAGGATGTTGAAGAGCTAAGAAAGGCTCAGGAATTCATGGTTGAGGCTGAAATCAGCCTGAAAAAACCCTACAGCTTTGCAACCTTTCCTGGGGGCTGTGTAATATGTGAAGAGTGTAAAGGGAGATGCAGCAAGGCCAGACCGTCTCTTTCTGCCCTCTGCATTGATGCCTCACAGTTTGCGCTTCAGAACGAAATGGTGGCAATTCTGTTTGTGGAATAGCAAGATGGTGGAAGGGCTTGCTGAAGCGAAGCTCTACAGGAAGCTGGGAGATGGAGTAGTTTGCCAGCTCTGCTGGAGATTTTGCAGGATAAGGGAAGGAGAGGCTGGTTTTTGTGGAGTGAGAGTTGTTAAGGAAGGAAAGCTTCAAACCCTCACCTACGGAAATCTGAGCCATCTCGAAAGCAGACCGATTGAGATAAAGCCCTTTTTCCACTTCCTTCCAGGCAGCACGAGCGCTACCTTCTCCTCCTATTCCTGCAACCTTGAGTGTCCATGGTGCCAGAACTGGAGAATATCCAGAGCTTTACCCACTGAAACTAGAAAAATCCCACCTTCCAGAGTTGTGGAGTTTGCAATAAGGCATGGGGACAAGAGCACCTGTGCAAGCCTCAACGAGCCGACCCTTCTTTTTGAGTATCTCCTTGACCTTTTCCCGCTTGCAAAGCAGGCTGGGCTGAGAAACACAATGGTTTCCAACGGATATATGACTCTGCTTGCCCTAAGAGAGCTGAAAAATGCTGGCTTAGATGCAATAAACATTGACGTTAAAGGTGACAACAAAGCGTACGAGCTTACTGGTGGAAGGGTGGAGAATGTCTGGAAGGTTATCAGAGAAGCTGAAAAACTTGGACTGCATTTGGAAATCGTCTGCCTACTCGTGAGTGGTGTGAGCGATGATGAGGAGATTGTCAGGGCAATCGTGCAGAAGTTAGCGGAAATCAACCCTGAAATTCCCGTGCACTTTACCCGATACTTTCCAGCTTTCCTCTTCAGAAATCCTCCAACGGCCATCGAAAAACTCGAAAGGGCTGTTGAGATCGCAAGGAAAGAGCTTAGCTATGCTTACATCGGCAATGTTCCGGGACATGAGTACGAGAACACATACTGCCCAGAGTGCGGTGAATTGCTGATTGAGAGATACCATCTGAGTGTCCTGAAATTCAAAGTCAGCCAGGGTTGCTGCTATAAGTGCGGAAGGGAGATTTACGGAGTCTGGCGGTAGTGGTAGGCAAAGAAGGCTGCTGCTACAAAAGCGGTCTCGATTAGTGAAACTGGAAATGCGAGCAAGGCAAAAGGTTGCTTCAGGAGCAGATACGCATACCCTCCTGCCGCAACAGGCAGAATGATGATGAACAGGGCTAAAATAACTGCAAGTATCGCATTCGGATTGATTGGCTCATTTGTTGGGTTTGAGGAGAACTGGACACCTACAATAACAACTGCAACCCCCGCTGGAGATAGGGCGAGTGCGTTCAAAGGACTTTTACCCAGATAAATCAAAATTCCCAGCAGAATGGCAAGGGAGGCGAAGTAGATGATTAAGGCAGTCATAATTTTAGCAACCTTTTTTTCAAATTCTGAAATGGGCAGGCTTGAAACGTAGCTGCTCTTTTCAAGCTAAGCAGAGATGCTGCCGTGAGAGCCATCAGCAATTGCATGTTCACAATGCAAGGAATTGCTGAAAGGTAGGTTGGAAGCCATAAATAGGCGAGAGAGTTGAAAAGAGGTAGGAAAGCCAAGACTGCGATTTGCGGACTCCTTGACATGAGTATGAGGTCTTTTAAAACCATTGCAGAGAGCTTCTTTCTCCTCTTAATTTTCCAGCGCTGAATGTGACCATATGTTCTCGTAGCTTCATCAATCTTAAGTGTTCTTACAGAGAACTTGAAAAACAAGGCGGTTAATACGAGATACAGAAGGCTCAGGGAGGCGTAGGTGGGATTAAATGGCTCCTCAATCCAGAAACCGTAGGTGAGTGGGAAGAAAAGGGAGTACTCTGGAGGAAAGGTCAGATTGAAGAACCTGGAAATAAAGAAGTAAAGAGCATACACTCCGTAAACTGTAACAAACCAGATTGCCGTAGCAATTGAGCGGATAATTGAACCTTTCAAAGAGCCAGCAGAATGAACATTGGATGCCTTTTTGCTGAGAAGAATTATAAGGGCTATGGAGAAGGCAACGGCTGAGATGTATGACGGAATGGCTGCAATAACTCCAAGAGGATTCTTTACTGCAACAACGATGGTAAAAGCTACGAGGCCAATCAGCAATGGCCAGTCGTAGAATCTCAGAAATCCCAGCAATCTAACCCTTGAAACTTCTTCTTTCGTCAGGAATGTGCACAGATAGCTAAAATCTGTGTTGAAATAGCTGTAGGAAAAACTCGTACTGAAAAAGGCCACGATCAAGATGAGATAGACAATGCTCAGCGGGTAGTTTTCCGCAAAAGCGTAAGCAGAGGCCATCAAGACTGCAAAGGCAAAGGAGGCCTTAACTATATACCTTAAATGTCTGATGTTCTTATTTAACCTGCTAATGTCTGTCTGGACGGTTACAGCACCCCTTACCGCAACCTCAGCATATACCAGGTCTCCAACATCATAAAGTGGAAATAATTTTCTCAAGACCCTCATACTTACCCGTTATTTTAAGAAATACATCTTCAAGTGTTTCGCTACCCTTCAAGTCCTCAATTCTGCTCTCAGCCACCTTTAAGCCTCTGTTAACAACAACAACCCTGTCAGCGAGCCTCTCTGCAATCTCCATAATGTGGGTTGAGAGCAGAACTCCCCCACTTTCAGCCTTTCTGGCTATGATCTCCTTTAAAACCTTGGCTGAAAAGGCATCAAGCCCGTTCAGAGGTTCGTCCAGTATTAGATATGGCGGGTCGTGGATTATGGCAGCAATCACCGCAACCTTCTTCTTATTGCCCATTGACAGCGAGATGATGGGTTTTTTCATGTATCATTCAGCTCGAAGATTCTGACGTACCTCTCAACCACATCTTCAGCATCAACGCCCCTCACAGACATTAAAAAACTGAAGAACTCCTCCGGAGTCAGGTGGTCAATCATTGTGACCTCTTCAGGGACATAGCCGAAAAGGTTCTTTGCCTCCTTTTTCCTTGCGTCTACTCCATCAATTTCTATTCTTCCTTCGTAGTCCAGAATGCCCACGATTGATTTTATTATTGAAGTTTTTCCAGCACCATTTGGCCCGAGAAGAGCCAAAACCTCCCCTCTATTCAGCTCAAAGCTTATGCCGTTCACTGCGATAACTCTGCCGTAACTCACTTTGAGTCCCTGAACGCTGATCACAAGTCTTTGTTTTGCTTTGGCATATATATGATTTGTGGACTGGCGAACGCTCAACAAAGTACTTATGGATCTATACTGACAAAACACATGCTCATGAAAGATGTCTTGATTGGCGATTTGCATGCCTGGGAATTTGAGAAGACGAGAGAGTGCATCGTAATGGCCCATGGCTTTGGGGCTGTTAAAGACGGGTTGGTGAGGTTTGCGGAGAAATTTGGCGAAGATTTCTCCGTCCTTCTGTTCGATTACAGGAATTTCGGAAGGAGCAGGGGTGGGCCGAGGCAGATGATTGACGTGGGAATGCAGCTCGAAGACTGGAAAAATGCAGTTGCCTATGCAAAGAAAAAGTACGAAAGGGTGGCTTTGTGGGGAACATCATTCAGCGGTGGACATGTGCTCGAAATTGCAGCGGAGGAGGATGCTGACTGTGCAGTCTCCCAAGTACCATTTGTGGACGGTTTTGGAACTGTGAAGGCGCTTGGAGTTCAGAGTGTTAAATTCACAGCTTTCGGATTGCTTGACCTGCTTTTGTCATCTTTCAACGGCTTCAAGATACCTATTGCGGGTAAAAGTGGCCTTTTGCCTGAGAAATACCTGGAGATAATCCCACCCGACGCACCGTGGGAGAACTCAACCTTTGCAAGGATAGCTCTTAAGGTTCCGTTTTACAGGCCGATAAAGAAAGTTGAAAGATTAAAATGTCCCGTGCTGTTTGTAATAGCAGAGAAAGACTCGGTAACACCACCAAAATACGCTTACGAAGCTGCCAAGAGAGCAAAGAATGCTGAAGTATACAGCCTGGACTGCGACCACTTCGATGTTTACCTCGACTTCTTTGAGGAGGTTTCCGAAGTGGAGCTTGACTTCTTCAGAAGGCACCTTCAGAATTCTGGATAGATTTGACGTTATTGGTTCAGCAGTCACGAACGCTTTACGACCTTATCAGGATTCAGAATCCACTTGGGGTCAAGTACGGACTTGAGCTCTGCCATAATTCTGACCTGCTCAGGGAACATCTCTGCCAGCTCCTCAGCCTTAACAGTCCCTATGCCGTGCTCACCGCTAATAACACCTCCAAGGCTGACTGCAAGTCTTAGCAGTTCCTTCCTGAATTCAAAGTAGCTCCTTTCCCATCCTTCGTAAACAAGCGGGTGCTGATGCATGTTACCATCCCCAGCATGGCCGTAGGTGATAATCTCAATGCCATATTTTGCAGCGATTTCATTGCTCCTTCTCCAGTACTCGGCAATTTTAGCTGGTGGAACGCATGCGTCGAGTACCTCAATTATATCCTTCCTCAGACCTTCGTAAATCATCCCTCTGACCTTCAGAAGTCTGTCCTGGTCTTTTTTTGTTGTAGCTGCATAAACCTCGATGGCTCCATGCCTTTCAGCAATTTCAGCAGCACTCTCAGCCTCGTCAAAGCTCTCGAAAATCATGAGCAGGTGAGCCTCTCCATCACTGCTCACCCACCTCTCTCCGCTGACTCTCTCTCCAATCTCCACAGCCCTTCTCTCCATAAACTCAAGTGCCAGAGGCAGCATTTTTCTAGCAACTTCAACAACACACCCCATTGCCTGCTCCATCGTGGGGAATGGGATGGCGAGGGCAGTCATTTCAGCCATTTGCGGAAAGAGTCTGATGTTGGCTTTTGTTATCACACCCAGCGTTCCTTCACTGCCAGCAAACAACTGAAGCAATGGATAGCCAGAGGAGTTCTTGATTGTCTTCCCACCAAGGTTGAGAATTCTGCCATCAGCGAGAACCACCTCAAGGCCCAAAACGTAGTTCCTCATTGTCCCGTACTTGAGGGCTCTCACACCTCCAGCATTTGTTGCTATCATTCCTCCACAGTGGCACTTTCTGCCCCTGGATGGGGAGGGAAGCTCAATCCACAGCGAAAGGCTTCATCGTCAAGCTGCTTTAACGTAACACCCGCCCCACAAATGGCAACCCTGTTATCCACATCAACCTCGATTTCTGTCATTTTTTCAGTTGAAAGGACGATACCTCCTGAAGTCGGCACAGCCCCTCCGCTTAAGCCTGTCCCACCCCCTCTCGTAAAAACTGGAATTGTCCTCTCGCTGGCAAATTTTAGTATCTCAGAAACCTCCTCAGAGCTTTTGGGTTTGACAACGACGAAATTATCTGCTGGCTTGGGAGCTACAAGGGGTGGAGTTTCGTCAAATCGGTAACTGTCTGAAGGTGGAAAAACCTCACATGTTTTGCCAAGTTCTTCAACCCAATCCATAAAAAAAGTGATTTAGAATTTAAGAATTCTTGCCGATACAACAATGGGGTCCCAGATTGGTGTGAAGGGTGGTGCATAGCCGAGGTCAGCGAAGAAAACATCCCTTGTCGTGAATCCTCCTTGAATCATGGTTGCGAAAACGTTAACCCTCATTGCGACATCAGCGCCAAGCACCTGCGCTCCAAGAATTCTCTTTGTCTCTGCATCAGCTACAACCTTAACGAGAGTGTCCTTTGCTCCAGGGTAGTAGTGAACCCTTGTTTTTGCTTTTACAACGGCAGTTTTCACCTCATAGCCCTCAGCTCTTGCAGCTTTCTCCGTCAATCCCGTAGCTCCAATCTCAAAGTCAAAGAACTTGGTTAGCTGAGTTCCAAGCACTCCAGGGAACTCAATGCTTCCACCAGCAGCATTCACTCCCGCAACGTAGCCCATCTTGTTGCCTGGTGGAGCGAGGGGGATCCAGACCCTCTTCTTTGTCAGCATGTGGGTTGTTTCTGCACAATCTCCTGCCGCATAAACGTTCTCAACACTTGTCTGCATTCTGCTGTCCGTCCATATTGCTCCAGTCTCTCCAATCTTGCAGCCAAGCTGCTCTGCAATGGCAGTGTTTGCTTTAACACCAGTTGCAACAATTACAACGTCTGCTGAATACTCACCTTTGTTGGTAACCAGTGGGTTGTTTCTGCACAATCTCCTGCCGCATAAACGTTCTCAACACTTGTCTGCATTCTGCTGTCCGTCCATATTGCTCCAGTCTCTTCCAATCTTGCAGCCAAGCTGCTCTGCAATGGCAGTGTTTGCTTTAACACCAGTTGCAACAATTACAACGTCTGCTGAATACTCACCTTTGTTGGTAAC
>LZQN01000061.1_pt1 | contig 30748 bp, 42 predicted proteins | sample 768531 | NCBI WGS metagenome assembly LZQN01 (sample SAMN05207080, study PRJNA324506) | oil field metagenome | isolation source: sample BH-FW-7 from oil reservoir | place: India: Bombay High | collected 2015-12-02
ATTTTGGTCTGATTTCAACATGTTGGACAAGAAGGTTGGTTTCACAAATTAAATACTTTCAATCCCATTTTGGTCTGATTTCAACAGTCCGCGAACTGGAAGAAGTCACCTTCGTCCACCCCATCCTTTCAATCCCATTTTGGTCTGATTTCAACCATCAGTAATTTTCTCTCTATTCTCATTTTAAAGTTTTCTGCAAGCTTTTCTCATTTATATACCTCCGCGAGGTGTCGAAAATGCATCTCATTTATAAAGCCGTGCGCCTTTTATCACTCAACCCATTTTTACATCAAACCTCTTTCAGGAAATTTTTCTGAAATTAATCCATTTTCCTCATGCTAGAATAACCAAATAAAAATCTCCTCACCCTAAACCTAAAAACAGCAAAATATAAAATATAATTCTACTCAATAATAAGGTGCAATAATTTGGTGTGACAATCCCTCTACGGGCTCAAATCCCCATAAAAAACGCTATAAACACCTAAAACTCAAATCCAGCCCCTCCCCTCGTACTTACTCACAACCATATAACAACTCTTAACTACCCTCCTCAACAACAATGGCCATGTTTAAGCCAGCAGCTATAGCGGTGGACATTGACGGTACTCTCACAGACAGAAGGAGAGCTTTAAATTGCAGGGCTGTGGAAGCTCTTCGAAAGGTCAGAATCCCCGTCATTCTCGCAACGGGAAACATATCCTGCTTTGCCAGAGCTGCAGCTAAGCTTATAGGTGTAAGTGATGTGATATCTGCGAGATGGAGGGTGGTGAGGTTCGAGTACGATGGTGACGACATAGTGCTGGGAGACAAGCAGAAGTGCATAAAAGCTCTGAAAGTTCTTGAATCACATTTTGAGGTTGAGCTCCTCGACTACGAGTACAGAAAGTCAGAGATTTGCATGAGGAGAAATTTCGACATTGAGGCTGCAAGAAAGCTGATTGAAGGAATGGGTGTTAAGCTCGTCGACTCTGGCTTCGCCTACCACATTATGGACGCTGATGTAAGCAAGGGAAAAGCTCTGAAATTCGTTGCGGAGAAGCTCGGCCTTGATGTTGAGAGTTTTGCAGTCATCGGCGATTCCGAAAACGACATTGAGATGTTTGAGGTTGCAGGCTTTGGAATTGCAGTGGCGAACGCTGATGAAAGGCTAAAGGATTTTGCTGATCTGGTCACACCCTCACCAGACGGCGATGGCGTGAGCGAGGCGCTCCAGTTTTAGGGCTGATTGATCAGGCAGGTGAGCTGTGAGCAGCTTGAACTCTGATTTGCCTGTGTACAACCCAACAGCCTCCTTTACGAGCTGATACGCCTCTCTGCTCGGCTTTAGGTCAGTTTTTATGCGGAGGTTGGGGCAGAAGGTATCGGCGTAAACGTAAAATTCCTCCCCCTCAAGCTCGAAAAGCGCTTCCTCCTCGCCTTTTCTCCTCACCACGAATGGGAAGATCTTGCACGAAAACGGCTTGCCATTCTGCAAAGAGCACAGCCTTCCGCGCTGAAATGGACATCTTCTGCCAATTTTGCGGATGTAGAACTTTCCCGCTCTCTCCTCCACAAACCCCGTGCTGCTGAGTTTCAGATATTCATAAAACGTCAACTTTGGTTTGTAAATCCTGCAGCACTCACCACAGGCTTTGCACTGCCAGGAAGCAACACGCCTCCATGGCACGTGCATGCTAAGTGGTTATTCTTTCTGTTGATTTTTGTTTTGCTTTGCTCGGATCTTTCTGAGTCCAATGAGAGTCAGCAATGTACCGCAAAATATCATGATTAGAGCGAACAGGTTGTTGGCTATGGTGAAATAGACAGTTTCTTGGATGGACTGTTGGTGTGGCGTGGTGCTGTCTAAAATCACCGCAATCTTCGGTCGGGTAATGTAGCGGCAGATTGTGTATATCCCACCAGCTATCAGAGTCAGGCCGATGGACAGAATAATTTTCACAAAAAGCTCGTCTCCATCAACGACTTTTTTGCCCAACTCTGTGAGGCTGAAATATACCCACTTGCTCCTTCTGCTTTTGGTTATAAGTCCAGCATTCAGCAACTTCTCGACGTGTTCGAACTATGGATTTGGAAATACCAAGGCTTCGGGAGATTTCGCTGAGCGTCATGCTCCTCTCTCTGAGGAGCTTGAGAATTCGAATTTTTGTTGGGGACAGTAGAGCTTCGAAGGTGGTTGGATTTAGCACCCAGACCATTGGACTATTGTTAGTCCGGAGCATAATGAACCTTATTGTTTTAAAAATTAAAAATTAACTCGTTCTTAAATTTCCGAGATCTCTTTCGATTCCACTTATTGGGCTGTATACTGCGTAGGTTCCAGAACTGCTGAAAACGGCACCAACATGAATACCGTAGATGTCAACGCAGGATAGTTGTTAGAAGGATTCAATTCGTTGAACACTCTGAAATCTGAAGTTTCCAGTAATATTTCAACGAAGAGGGAATCGCTGTACCTCGGTCCTCTCGGATCAGCAACAACCCTTCCGACAAGAGTATCTCTTGAATCTCCTGTAAATTCTGGCTGAAATACGGCGTTGTTAAATTTCTTTCAGCTATGAAACCGAGCGTGCAAACTTCGGATGTCTGTATCTTTATTCCTCCAACCAAGGGACGTATCTTGTCGGTTCTTGAAAATTTTACTTCCGATATGGTTATCGTTGCGTTTTCAGCATTCAAGATATCCGGGACAAAATATCCAGTCTTTTCGACCATTATCGCATCGAGAGGTATATCCAATCTCTCGGCGAGAGTTTTGATCCTGTCCAAAATCTCGCTATTTACTTCTGTCACACCGATAAACACTTTATTCCTCGTCTCTTCGGGTCCTGTCATTGATAGATATCTGCCAAGGAAAGCATCCTCTCGCATCTCGTCAAAGATAGCATCTTTCCACCTGGAGAGCTGGCTGTAGCTGTACTTTCCTTTGACAACCACCACACTTTTCCCTGCGTAGCTCCTTGCTGCTCTTTCGTCAGTGACCACCACGAACACTAAGCCTCTATCAGCATCTATCCATTCCCCACCGTAATACGGCGATTCTCTTCCCAGATTCTGCAGTTCGATCGCCCTCTTTGCTGCTGAAAAGTAATCCGAACCGATAGCGTTGACGTCGATGCAAAGCCACCAGTCAAAAAGCTCCCTCTTCTTCTCCCACTGTCCATTCTCGAAAACGTAGAACTCCTCCATTGTGCTATCGCCGCAGAGCGACCTGTCAACTTTCAGCTCAGCTACTGTTGGAATTGCCGAACTCACTGCTATGGTCGCAAGGATTATCACACTTGCCAGCACGACCCGAAGCATAACAATATTTGGAAGCACTATTTAAAGAAATTATGAAAATGTTCGGCTGCAGTCTAACAACCGTAGGTCGAGAAAGCGGATGAAAAGCTATTAACCTAAGCTGCAAACAGTTTACTTCTCTGGTAAACAGTTAACATGTAATGTAAATCTTTAATATAGAAATGGGCGAAAAATTTATAAGCCATATGATGGCATAGTGCTTTAGTGGTAGAATGTGGGGTAGCAAGGTACTAGGATTAGTACTAATAGCGGTTGTGTTGGGAAGTGGTTTGATACCAGCGATGGCTGCAAATTTACAGGACACTCATCAAAAGTACACGACAAAGAGCTACACTTGGCTTGAAGTTTTAAAGGATGTGTACAGGTTATACGACGTGGCAATGAACTATCTTTGGAGTGAAGAACCCGATACGACAGTAACTCCATATTACGTGACTGCGAAAACGGGTACAATAGAGTTCAATAAACCACTCTCATCAGATAAAGTACACGCCGTTATAAAATACATGCCTGGCTGGGAGAATTACGATTTAGAGGTACATGGCAACTGTTACTGCCTGGGCGACATTACTGTTACAATTACAGGATTTTGGAATGGTCACTACCACCTACTTGGCACAAAGAAGCTTACGCACAATCAGTATTACTGGAAAGAGGCTCCAAAAACTCTACCGAACAGTGAAAATCAAGATGGGTATATGATTACGTGGGTCGATGAAGACTGGGAAAAATGGGTCCTCTGGCACAGGTCTTATACTCCATACCACAGTGGAGGATGCCCCTATATTGCATCTTGGAACGGGAAGAGTTATGTTCCAGAAAATACGATTCTTGTAAAATCTGAATATTTGAAAGAAAGAAACAGTCCAAACATCAGGGACTATTATCTCATTAAAAATCAAAAATCTATTAGAAATGGATATTACACCTTTCAACTTCAGGAGTTTGAAAACGAAATAAGCCACATTGATAGTGCGAAACTGCTTGTAATTGAACACGATCCAGCTGTAAGAATCGCCACAAGTTCTGATGGGACAATAGTACCGTATAAAGATAATGAGCTAAAATTACCCATTAAAGCGATAGATAATCTCGGAAAAGATGTCAGTGAAGCATTAGAAAAATCAAGTTTGAAGAGGGATGGTGGAGGATGGGTTGAACTGGAATTTGGGCCAGTTGAATCTGAAAATTTAGCTTTGCTCATAGCTCCAAAGGTTAAAAAAGCGAATTCGCCGATATTAGTCCAAAAGTGGAATGGGGAGAATTGGGAAACAGTTGGTGAGATTTACCCAAGAAACGATTATTTTGTTGAAGCTGTAAAATTAAAATTTAGAAAACCCCAAAACGAACTTAAAGTTAGACTCTTGTGGACTAGCTACCATGAGATTAAGCTCATTGGACTTGTTGCACCACTTAAAAAGGAATTAACCATATATGAATTGCAGCTTTCAAAAGCCATCGATTCAGCGAATAAAGACATTACTAAAAAACTTCGAAATTTAGATGGGATTTATGCCAAGCTAAAACCCAATGAGAATATAACATTATATTTCAGCATACCAGAGAAATTAAGTGCTTCTCGAGACTTAGTTTGATTTTGGATGGTTTCTATACCAAGTATCCTGCAAGTTTTACATCTGATTCCGTAGGAATTAGGGAAATTGAGGATGGTATCCTTTTTGTTCCAATGCTTCTATCCTACGACGGTATCAAAGAAGTCAAGTGGGACTTTGGGGACGGTCAAACCTCAAACAATTTTGTAGCTCTCCACAAATACAGTGGAGGGAAGTTCTACAAAGGGACATTGACAGTGATTTACAAGGATGGAAGAAAGAAAATTATTCCATTTTATGGCAATTAAATTTTTTAATTTATTTACGGAGGGATAAAATGAACCTGAAGACAAAACTCATGCTCATCACTCTGGTAGCGCTATTTTGCGGCTGTTTAGCCAATGAGGGAGGAGGGAAGATTACAAACCTCGGAAAAATCGTTGACGAGCCCGTCGTGCATGTATGGTGGGCAGTAAAGGCAGAAGAGAAAGTCTACCTTGGATTGGGCATCGTTGAGAGAAATGGAGAAAGCGTAACGTCTTTTGTCGAATTCCACCCTCCAAATCGTATAGAGAAGCTTCTTAGCGTTGATGATATAGGGCAGAGAGAAGCAGCAGTTTGGGATGGAGAGAGAGTTCTAATCTTTGGTGGATCGACTGTCGAGGACGAAAAGTATTTGCCCACGGATCAGATACTGAGCTTTGATCCAAAATCGCGTCAGCTCAAAGTTCTGAACACATCTCTACCCTACCCAACTTCTGACTTGGCAGTGGTGTGGGGGATGGCAGGGCTTATGTCTTTATGAACAACAGCGAGAGGTGCGAGGTTTACGCATTCTATCCGAACAACGCAAGCCTGGTGAGAATGAGCGTTTCCTGCCTCCTCGACCATCCGGGTGGATGCACCCACTCTGTCGTTTGGTATGATGGCAAAGCATACTTTTTTTGCGAGAAAGGGCTGGGGAGCTTTGATCCGATGAATGGATATAGGTGGATAAAATACACCGATAAGGTGTGGGTTAGAGCTGTTGCAGTAGCGGATGGCTACATCTTCGCAATTGGTGGTAGCAGCGGGATAGCAGAAACGAAGGAAGAGATTTTCAGGTTCAATCCGAAAACCGGAGAGCTGTGCGAAATGGAGAGCAAGCTTCCCCTTGCAAGGGGTCAGAGCGTGGCGATCGGGGATGACCACATCTACGTCTTTGGAGGGTATACGGAAGCAGGCTATGCGAATGAAGTACTGAGATACGATTATAGGAGCGACAGGTGTGTTGAGGATTGAAGGAGCGATTCGATTTAACTAATAAGTTTACTTGGGGGGTAACAAATTTACCCCTGAATTATACAGTTCATCTTCAGTGTAACAAGTTAACGTGTTATGTAAATCTTTAATATAGAAATGAACGAAAAATTTATAAAGCATATGATGGCATAGTGTTTGGGTTAATGTGGGGTAGCAAGGTACTTAGGCAGGAATGTGAGAGGCTCCTAAAAGGAGGTGGAGCATGAGAGAAAGCTTAAAGGATAAACTGAATTTTCTCATTTTTCTTCTCTCTGTACTGCTCATCGCTTCATTTCTCAAGTTTATGCCTTCTTTGTCTTTTTTGGGTATATTGGCGCTGCTTGCTGTCGTTCCGACTTTAATGCTCAAATACGGGGATTTTCTGGCAAGAACTTCTATAATTGTAGCAATCTTCATTCTGGGACTGGTCCTGAATGCTGCTATCGCAATAGCATTGCTTAAACGTCAAAAGTATGGAAATCGGAATGCTCTTACTGTTTATGCTCCCTATAACTTTGTTTTTGATCCCGAACATTTTTGCATACTCATTGCTAATTAGAATAGGTGCGAAAGGGAGGATACTGTTAGCCGTCTACTTCTGGTTGCTTATATCGGCTGGACTGGCGATACTTTTCCTCCTTCCGACTGGGAATCCTATTCCGAGTGGAGACTCAACTGGAGCCAGCTTATCAGGCAGGCAGCTTAGGTTTATGGTGTATCCGATTCTCTACTCTGAAATAGCTCTGATTTTTCAGTCTTCTGCCTGCTCTTCCAACGGCTAAGAACTTTCTTAGTGTTTCTGCCGATCCCTATCGTTCTTGGGTATGCTTTGAAGTATTCTTTTGGGTTTTTCTAAAGTTTCAGGTTGGCTTTATTTTTTCACCCATTATTGAGAGGTGCAACGGAATCAAATTGGTTAGTTGGTTGTGCTTGGGTTTAGTAAGTTCAGGTGGGTCAGGTGAGGATAAGATTGATTCCGCACTGGTGACGGACTAAAGGTCAGAAAGCTCCGTCCTTGAGTCAATACCAACGAGATAAATTTCCTGTATTTTTTACAATGCTTTTAAAACACCCGGTGCTCAATCACGCTTGAAAGAGAAAAAGCAAAATAAAACAAACACCACTATCGTCATGGAACCTCTGGAAGTTCTGAAAAAGCACGTTAAAGATGAAAAGCTAATCAAGCACTGCATTGCTACAGCAGCAGTTATGAAATCTCTCGCTAAGGAACTTGGAGAGGATGAGGAGAGATGGTGGACTATCGGCATCCTCCACGACATAGACTACGAGTTAACTGGGGGAGACATGGAAAAGCACGGGGCAGTTGGGGCAGAAATTCTGCTGAAGGAGGGTTTTGATGCTGAAATAGCTGAAATAGTAAAGAGACACAACCACATGCTCTACAGCGACTATGAGAAGCCTGTTGAAATTGCTCTGCAGGCTGCGGACAGCGTTTCAGGGCTGGTTGTAGCCTGTGCTCTGGTTAAGGGGGTAAAATTGAGGAAGTGACACCAAAGACCGTCAAGAAGAAGTTCAAGGAAAAGAGCTTTGCTGCTGGATGCGACAGGGACAGAATCAGGATGATTGAAAAGCTCGGCATGCCTTTGGAGAAGCTCTACGAGGTGGCAATAAGAGGTTTAATCGAGGTAAAGGAGGAGCTTGGATTGTCCTGATTTTTTACATTACAGCCTGAAACACCTCCTCCTTTCGTCCCACTCTAAACTCTTTATCCACTCCATAACCCTCTCCGACACCACGTAGAACTTCTGCTCCCTGCAAACATCGTAGAAATCACGCTTAGTTATGTTGAGCCACTCCGTGAACTCATTAAACGCATCTCTCCCAACAACTCTCACAGCTTTCTCACCTAAGCAAACCCTGACAGTTTTTTCGTGAAGCTCCTTCCTGAGCCTCCACTTGGCTACGAGTGGGGGCTGAACAGCCCTTATCGCCCTCTCAACCTCCTCGCCGTCAAGCTCAACTCTCAGCAGTATTTCAGCAATGTGGTTTATTCTGTCGGGAACGCCAACAACATCTCCTCTGAGCTCAATTCTGCGGTAATCAACCTCAAATCCAGCCCTTTCCAGCTCTCGTCCTATTCTGGACGTATAGCCCTTCTTAAGCCCTGATTTGTCAACTATACCTCCTATAATGAAACACTCTGCCCCCGTTCTGCTGTAAAGCTTGTCTCCGCTTGGGTCGAGCAGCACAACCCTCTTTATCCCCTTCTCTGCCAGAAAATCCTCAGTTGTTCTGCGGTATAGCCCAAAACCGAGGTCTTTGTATGTAACAACAAGCTTCTTGTCCCACATGTACTCCCTCACTATGCCCAAAGTCTGCTTCACCTGAAGCTGTATTTTCCACTTCTCTTTCTCCGAGTGCTCGTCGTAAAATCTGCAGTCCACCACCACGTAGGGGAAGGGATAATTTCTCAGATCCTCCTTTGTCAGCAAAATATCAGACTGGCATTTTCCAACGTAAGCCTGAGGAGGTAGATCCACAAAGCGTCCATCGAGGGTGAAGGAATGCTGCAGCCCCCCATCGCTTCTGCATACCTCTGCCTTCCCATTTGCCACATACAGAGCCATCTTAGCGATAGGGTCGGGAGAAGACATCACCTTTCTCAACCTTGTCCCTATTCTGCTAATTCCCTTCTTTTTTAGCTCGGAGATGAAAGCATCTTTAAGGCGCATTGTCTTGTGTAGACAGCAAGTTTGTAAACTTAACTTTGCTCCTCAAGTTTGCTTTTCTATGTATTTATTCGAACTATAAAAAATAAAATAAAAATAAGAAACTACCCAAACTATCTTCGAGCAATGGTGTCTGCAGGGCTCAAAGCTTGTTAAGCGGAAGGATTTTATAAACTACCGCAACCTTTCGTCATGCAGTACGAGAAGGTCAAACCTCCAGAGAACGGAGAGAAGATAAGATACGAAGACGGAAGCTTATCGTTCCGAATAACCCAATTATCCCTACTTCGAGGGAGATGGTATAGGGAAGGATGTTGTTCCGGCAGCCATTAAGGTTCTCGATGCTGCAGCAGAGAAAATAGGGAAAGAAGTCGTCTGGTTCCAGGTTTATGCCGGAGAAGATGCCTACAAGCTCTACGGCAATTACCTGCCAGAAGACACTCTCAACGCTATCAGGGAGTTCAGGGTTGCGCTGAAAGGCCCCCTCACAACTCCAGTAGGTGGGGGATACAGAAGCCTCAATGTCACCATCAGGCAGATTCTGGACCTCTACGCCAACGTGAGGCCTGTATACTACCTGAAGGGTGTTCCAAGCCCTATAAAGCACCCTGAGAAGGTAAACTTCGTTATTTTCAGGGAAAACACGGAAGACGTTTATGCGGGAATAGAGTGGCCGAAAGGCAGTGAAGAGGCTTTGAAGCTCATTAGATTTCTCAAGGACGAGTTCGGAGTGGCCATAAGGGAAGACTCAGGAATCGGGATTAAGCCCACCAGCGAATTCGCAACAAAAAGGCTCGTGAGGATGGCCATCAGATATGCAATAGAGAACAACAGGAAGAGCGTAACTCTCGTCCACAAGGGCAACATAATGAAGTACACGGAAGGAGCGTTCAGGGACTGGGGCTACGAGGTAGCAAAGCAGGAGTTCAGGGAGTACTGCATAACAGAAGACGAGCTTTGGGACAAATACGGCGGAGAGCAGCCTGAAGGCAAGATTTTAGTGAAGGACAGGATTGCTGACAACATGTTCCAGCAGATTCTGACGAGAACTGATGAGTATGACGTTATAGCTTTACCCAACCTCAATGGCGATTATCTCAGCGATGCGGCTGCAGCCCTCGTCGGAGGACTCGGAATAGCTCCGGGAAGCAACATCGGCGATGGCATTGGTGTTTTCGAGCCTGTGCACGGCTCAGCACCTAAGTATGCAGGACAGAACAAGGTCAATCCCACTGCTGAGATTCTAACTGGAGCGCTGATGTTCGAGTACATCGGCTGGAAGGAGGCAAGCGAAATGATAAAGAGGGCAGTGGAGATGACGATAAGCAGCGGAATCGTCACCTACGATATCCACCGTCACATGGGCGGAACAAAGGTTGGTACGAGGGAATTTGCCGAAGCAGTTGTTGAGAACCTGCAGTCGCTATGATTCAGATTTATGGTGCGGGAATAGCCGGGACATACCTTTACCATCTTTTATCTTCTAAGGGACTTGACGTAGCAATTTACGACATTAGAAAAGAACCAGACTGCAGATGTGCATGGGGGACAGTTTACAGCGAGGCAAAGAGCTATTACTCGGAAATCGGCTTAAACTTCGACGATTATGTGATTCTTAAGCCAGAGTACGTTGTTGCCAACGGAATCTGGCTGAAGAACAGGGATATCGTGATTTTTGACAAGAAGAGGCTCCTTTCTGATCTTTGGGTAGAGATGAGCAAAGCTGAGAACCCAGAAATCGTCGTCGATGCTACAGGTGTTTCGAGGGCTTTCCTGCCAAAAATCGATAGCGACAGGGTCCTTCCGACTGTCCAAACTACAGAGAAGCATGACATTGAGCCCAACATTTACATTCAGGCAGAGAGAACGGGGTACGCCTGGGCTTTCCCCATCGGGGATGGGTTGTGGCACATCGGAGCGGGAAACATTGAAAAAGGAGAAGTTGGAAGGCTGCTGGATGAGCTGCGAGCTAAGTACGGCTTCAAGCCTGCAAAGGCCACATGCAACTGTACAGGTAAGGTTAGAATGCTTCCCCCCTCACGTTGTAAGCCCTTCATCAGCAACAACATCGTAGGAGTTGGTGAGGCGATTGGTTGCGTAAGCGGTGCTGGAGAAGGAAATGCTCCTGCCCTTGCCTCTGCAAGAATTCTCGCAGATTGTTTGCTGAACTCCGACCTCGATGGATACGAGCAGAGAATTCTCAAGGAGCTTGAGTGGATTGAGAACGAGCAGAGGTTTGTGGATGCCATGCTGAAAAGCGACTACATCACTGCCTTAAAGCTTCTGCCAAAGATTATAGCTGTGGAGAGCAGAAGGACCGTTAAGCACACTCTTAGCGAAATCAGAAAGCTCATTGGGCTATGAGGAGGTTAAGGTTTCGATACAAGGAGACCATAGTAACGATTCTGACAGAAAGAGATGATTACTACAGAACCGCTATAGAGGCAATTCTTAAGGCGAGAAGCGAAATTGAAGACTACATCTTCCACAATCCTGATTTTTTCACGAGCTACGAGCCAATTGACTGTTCAGGAGGAGAAGTTGTAAACAGGATGTGCAGAGCTGCAAAAATTGCCGGAGTGGGACCGATGGCTGCAGTAGCTGGCACTATTGCAGGTTATGCAGTGGAGAAGATGATAGAAGCTGGGGCAGAGCTTGCCGTTGTGGACAACGGAGGAGATATCGTCATTCACTCGGACAGGAAGCTGCTTGTCGGAATTTACCCATCCACTCTGGCCTTCAAAGTCCCCCCGGTTGATTACCTCGCAATCTGCACCTCCAGTGGTAAAATAGGCCATTCTGTGAGTTTTGGTAAAGCAGATGCCGCTACCGTAGTGGCGAGAGATGCAAGCATCGCTGATGCACTTGCCACTGCATTGGGAAACATAATTGGAGATTTTGGCAAAAAGGAGCTTGAGAAAACGGTTTCCAGGTTTTATAAAGATTATTCTGATTTTGCTGAAGGTGTTCTCGTCATAAAGGATGACCTGGTAGCATTGGCGGGTAAACTTCCCCCTCTGGTTTCTGCCGAATCCAGAGAGGATTTGATAACCAAAGGCTAATTCTTACATTAACAATCATTTTCAATATTTTAGCAATTACTATAGTGATGAGTAACAGTTAAATAGATCTTCGTTAACATAATTATGTAGTTGATGGTTACAATAATAATCATGAGGAGGTGAAGAAAGATGATAACTGAAGCAGAGTTTATGGCTGCTCTTGTAAAGTTTGCTGAGACTTCCGCAACAGTCGGAGCTGCTGCTGACAGGGTTGTAGGTGTAGCCAATGTTGATGCCAGCAAGATCGCTGATGGGTTCAACGCCCTGCTCACATGGGGAATGAAGATTGCTACACTTCTGCTTGAGGAAATTTCCAAAAATCCGTCGCTAAAGGATGGGGCAGTCGAATCCCAGCAAATGCTCTTCGGTAATCTCGACACAATCGTTCCCGCACTGCTTAAATTAGGCCCCTACATTAACCAGATTCTTGGTAACTTCGGTCTCTCTCTCGGCAAGCTGTTTGGAGTCTTTTTGGGCTTCTGACTATCTTTTAAGGGGAAAAGTATTAAAGCCTCTTTTGAACTTTAATTCATGGTAATCGGAGTAACCATGGTTAACGTTGCTCCTGGAAAGGAGAAGGATGTCTATCTCGCGGTTAAGGGCAAAAAAGGCGTTCGCGAGGTTTACCACGTTTTTGGCGAGTTCGATTTTGTTGTGATAATCGAAACCAGCAACCTCTCCGAGTTAAACAAACTCGTTGACGAGATAAGGAGTATTGAGGGAGTGACCAAAACTCAGACGGTGATAGGAGCCGAGATATGAGCGGAAAGCACAGAGAAATAAGCGTTGCTGAGTTCTTCGAGAAAAACAAACACATTCTCGGCTACTCAAATCCAGCGAAGGCTATTATTACAGTTGTGAAGGAGGCAGTGGATAACGCCCTTGACGCCTGTGAGGAGGCAGGAATTTTACCGGACATCTTTGTTCGAATTTCAAAGGTTGATGACCACTTCAAAATCGTTGTTGAAGACAATGGCCCCGGCATTCCCAAGGAGCAAATTCCCAAAGTTTTTGGGAAGCTGCTTTACGGCTCCAGGTTCCACGAAATAAGGCAGAGCAGAGGGCAGCAGGGAATCGGGATTTCTGCAGCCGTCCTGTACGCCCAGCTAACGACTGGAAAGCCCGCAATAGTAATCTCGAAAACATCTGACGAGGATAAAGCGAAGAAAGTCGTTCTATACATCAATACAAAGAAGAACGAGCCGGAGATTGTTGAGGAAAGCGAAGAAGAGTGGTATCTGCCAAGCGGTACAAAGATTGAGCTTGAAGTTGCGGGCAACTACGTTAGGGAGAGGAAGCAAAGCGTTTACGAGTATTTAAGAGAAACTTCTGTAATAAACCCACATGCAAAAATAACCTTTGTTGAGCCGATGGGACTATAAACGAGTTTGAAAGGGTGACGGATGACATCCCACCTCCGCCCAAGTCCATCAAGCCCCACCCGCACGGAATAGAGCTCGGAACACTGATGAACATGCTGAAATCGACCAAAGCAACGACGTTAAAGAGGTTTTTAAAGGAGGAGTTCGTAAGGGTTGGAGAAAAGATTGCCGATGACGTTCTGAAGAGGGCAGGGTTCAGCGGAGAGGAAGTTCCGCAGGAGATGGGGAGAGATGAGGCTGCAAGACTGCTGAATGCCTTTCAACAGACTGACTTTCTTCCTCCGCCCACGGACTGTCTCTCTCCGATAGGAGAGTCGATGATCGCCAAAAGCCTGATGGCTGAGTACAAGCCCGAGTTCGTGTACGCTGTAACGAGGAGGCCAAAGGTTTACTCGGGCCACCCCTTCCTCGTAGAGGTTGGACTGGCCTATGGTGGTGAGATAAAGTCGGAGAAGGTTACACTATTGAGGTACGCGAACAAGATTCCACTCCTCTACCAGCAGGGGGGCTGTGCTTTAACTAAAGCAGTTGAGAGCGTCAACTGGAAGTCGTACGGGATGGCTCAGAACAAGGGTGAGCTTCCATCCGCTCCTGCAGTCATTCTCATACATCTGGCATCAACCAACATTCCGTACACGTCAGAATCGAAGGAGAGTGTTGCTGCAATTCCGGAAATAATTGACGAGACTCGCCTTGCACTGCAGGAAGTGGGGAGGAGGCTGAAGGAGTACCTTGAGAGGAAGAGCAGACAGCAAAAGAAGAAAAAGAAAGAGGAAATGATTGGAAAAGTCTTACCCCTGATTGCAAAAAAGGTCTGCGAGATTCTTGAGAAGGAGCCTCTTGAAATAGACAGAATTGTTGCAAGGATTATGGGCTACCTGCATGTTGAGAGGGTTGTGAATGAAAAAGATGGTGTTAAGGAAGTGACAATAAAGGTATCCAACTTCACACGCTCCAAGAGAAGCTTAAAGCTTTACGAGATGTGCTCAGGAGAGGTAAATGCCGACGGGGCAAAGATCTCAGGGTCTGGTTATTCCACAGTCATGTGGAGTCTGGAAGTAAAGCCGGAAGAGGAGGTAGAGGTAAGCTACAGGCTTAAAGGAAGATAATCAACAGGAATCCACTGGTTGAAGGGGTTGAAGAGGACCTGCTTAGCGGGGCAGAGGTCATGAATTTTGCCTGACAGTGTCAATGATGTTTTTAAGAGCTTTAAGAGCTTTTCTCCCTTTTTCTGTAAGCTCGTAACTCCTTCCACTTTTGCTCACCAACTCTAGCTCCATAAGCACCTTTAGGCTGCGATCAACGATTCCGGGATTGAGCCTTGTTTCTGCCATAATTTGGGAAAACGTCTTTGGTTTACTTTCAAGAGCGACTATCACGCGACTAACACCGCTCTTCGACATGGCCTTCAGAAACTCCTCAAGTCTGGTAGAGTCAGCTTCGTCGCTTATTGCCACCAATAACTTGTCTGCCAGTAGCATATTAAACCTTTACCGTGTTTGAAATTAGAGTCACTCAAGAAACAACAAAGCTTAAAAGACCTCCAGCCACTAAGCTCAAAATGTATGAAATTTGACGTCATAATTGTAGGAGCAGGACCTGGAGGGATGTTCGCTGCATACAAGCTTGCAGGAAAGCTCAACACCGCCATTTTTGAAATGGGGAGAGATATTTCGAGACGAAAGTGTCCGAGCGACCTTTCCGAGAGCTACTGCACGAAGTGCAATCCCTGTAACATAACCTCTGGAGTCGGGGGGGCTGGTGGACTTTCAGATGGAAAGCTGAATTACGTCCATCCGGAATATCCTTCAAGCTTCTCTGTGGGCGGTGATTTCGATTTTCTCGACCCTAATTACCTCATTGAGAAGATGAATGAAGTCGACGAAATCTTTCTCAAACACGGTGCACCAAACGAACTTACGGAGATGACCTTGAAAAAATTGAGAATTTTCTTAAGAGGGCCAACGCTGCTGGTATCGAGTTTGTCCCGCTGAGACAGAGGCATGTTGGAAGCGACGAGCTTCCCAAGGTTGTGAAGAGCATTGAGGACAAGCTGAAGAAGGAGGGTGTGAAGATTTACACCCGAAAAACTGTAGTTGATATCGACCCACAGAGAAAGGTTGTCAGAACTGAGAAGGGCGAGGAGTTTGGATACGATCACCTCATCATAGCTGTTGGAAGGAGCGGGGCAAGCTGGCTCGAAAAGTGGGCCAAAGATTACAACTTGGAGGTTGCAGAGAACTCAAAGGCCATAGATGTTGGTGTCAGAGTTGAGGTGCCGGCATCGATCATGGACGATATAACCTCAGCCATTTACGATCCAAAGCTCAGAGTTGTTACAAAACGGCATGACGACTACATGAGAACCTTCTGCACCTGTCCAAGGGGATGGGTGATCAGAGAAGACTACGGCGATTTCTGCCTCGTTAATGGACACAGTAAGGCTAAGGAAAAGACCAGCAACACGAACTTTGCTCTGCTTGGTCATTATGAATTTACTGAACCATTCGACGAGCCCAATGAGTGGGGAAGAGATTTGGCGAGGATAACGACAAAGCTCGGAGGAGGAAATCCGATAGTTCAGAGGCTAAAGGACCTGAGGCTCGGAAGGAGGAGCACGGAGAGCAGGATAAAGAACAACAGGCTCGTTCAGCCCACTCTGAAAACGGCAATACCCGGAGACATAAGCCTTGCCTATCCGGGAAGAGCAATCGATGACATTCTTGATGCCCTCGAAAGGCTTGATAAGGTGATCCCCGGTGTTGCCGACGACTCAACACTTCTATACGCTCCTGAAGTGAAGTTCTACTCTCTAAAGCTTAGAGTTGACGAGTGGATGAGAACGAACATACCTTACATCTATGCAATCGGTGATGGGGCAGGAGTTAGCAGAGGTATTGTTGGTGCCGCCGTTACCGGACTGATTGCTGCAGAGGGCATTCTCAAGGAGAAGGGGATGGAATGAATGAAATTCTGGGACATCAGAAAAGTTGAAAGTCTCTCCCTTAACCTCCAGCTTGAGAATGGACGGCTGGAAAAGCCAAGCTACAACAAGTCTACCTCAAAAGGATTTAGAGTTCTCAAAAATGGATTCTGGGGGATTTTTGAGGGAAATGTCAGCGACGAGGAGGGTTAAGGCAAGCGGAAAGAAACGCCTTCACCCAGGGAGATGGAGAGATTGAGGAGATTGCCACCAAAGGAAAGTACAGAATGAGGGTCAAAAGGGATCCGCAGGATGTGCCCATCAAGGAGAAGGTGGAATTGCTGAAAGACCTCGAAAAAATCATCAGGGATGTCTGCGTAAGCACGAAATTAGTTTACTTTGAGAACAGAAAAGTGTTGCAGTACAGGGACTCATGTGGATCAGAGGTTGAGTACGAGGTCCTGAGGACAGGGGTCTCCATAATAGGTGTGGGAAAAGGAAAGAGCCTGCAGTTTCTGTCAAAGAGGCAGATGAGGGTGGGCGGGTTTGAGGTTTTAGACGGTGTCGATGACAAGGCTTATGAAATCGTTGAAGTTCTGCCGAAACTTGTTGATGCTCTGGCTCCGCCATCTGGTGAGATGAGTGTTGTTATGGACTCAACTCTTGCTGGCGTTTTCGTTCACGAGGCTTTCGGTCATGCTGCTGAGGCTGACCACGTCCTTCAGGGTGCAACGGTGCTAAAGGGGAAGCTGAATGAAAAGGTGGCTGATGAGAGTGTTACAATAATCGACGATCCGACTCTTCCCGAATTTGGTTTCTTCCCTTTTGACGATGAGGGTGTGAGAACCCAAAAGAAGGTAATTGTTGAGAACGGGATTCTGAAAAGCTACCTGCATAGTAGGGAGACTTCAAAGAAGCTTGGAGGTGTCGCAGGTAACGCGAGGAGCCAGGGTGTGAACATACCAATCGTCAGGATGAGCAACACATACATCGACAGCTACCAGTACAGCTTTGATGAGCTTACTGAGGAGTGCAAAGAAGGTGTTTACCTTATTGGATCAAGGGGTGGAGAGACAAACCCCGCAACAGGCTACTTCCACTTCAACGCCCAGTATGGCTACCTTATTAAGAACGGGGAATTAGCAGAGATGGTCAGGGATGTGTCTCTATCTGGAAACACTCTTGAAATTCTGAAAAATGTAAAAATTGGCCGAGAGGTTGAGTTTGACCCCGGATTCTGCGGCAAAGCAGGACAGCTCGTTCCTGTTTCTGACGGTTCTCCCCCTGTTTTGTGCAGAGCAACGGTTGGTGGGGCCTGATGGAGTGGGAGATATTTGAGTACAGGGCTAGGGGTATAACTGCAGAAATCGAGGCCGGAAAGTTAAAGGTAGTCAGTTCGTATGTAGATCACGGCTTTTCTGCGAGGGTGATTCTGAAGGGAAGGGTTGGATTTGCCTTCGCATCAACAAAGGATGAGGCACTTTCCCTGGCTGAAAAAATCGCCAGAGTCTCTGAGGACGAGATGGAAGATTTTCCGAATGAGAAGCCTGGAAGGGTGGAAGGAATTTACGATAAAAGGGTGGAAGAGGCAGGTTCAGAACCCATCATGGAAGAGTTTGAGAGGCTAAGGAGTGTTGTGGAGAAAGCGAACATAGCTGCAGCGACTATAGAGCATGCGGTGGAGGAAATCAGAATAACCAACTCTTTCGGCCTTGATAGCTGTGAAAAATCAACCTCGTCATCCTTTATAGTGGAGGCAGTGTTTGACGGAGGCAGCGCCTACGAGGTTTGCGGAAGCAGGAGCGTTGAGCTTGACATAGAGAAAACTGTAAAAAGGGCTGAGGAGCTTGCAGTGGACTCGGCTAAAGCGGTTAAAATCGAAGGTGGCATTTACGATGTCGTTCTTCAGCCAATCGCCGTCCATCAGTTGCTCTCCAACACGCTCTACCCTTCTCTCTCAGCGGAGAACGTCGAAAAGGGTAGGAGCGCGATAAGGCTGGGTGATGAGTTCGGGAGGATAACTGTTATCGACGACCCAACTGTTGAAGGGGGCTTGATGAGCTGTGGATTTGATGATGAGGGAGTATCTGCGAGAAAAACATACCTGATCGATAATGGAGTTGTAAGGAGCTACTACACCGACTGGAAGCGCTCCAAAAAGTACGGTGTGACTGGTAATGGATTTAGACTTGAGGAGAGCAGCTTTCCATCACCAATGGTCAGCAATGTTGTTCTTGAAGCTGATAGTGCTGACGACGACAACTGTCTCACAATCCACTCCCTGATCGGCTCTCACACCGCAAACCCCGTCAGTGGAGAATTCAGCTTGGAATGCAACAATGCCTACTTCGGAGAAAATGCGATTAAGGGGGCAATGATTTACGGAAACGTATTTGACTTGCTGAAAAAAGTAGAGGGGAGCTTGGGTGAGGTAAGGCAGATTGAGAACACCATAACAAAGTCACTGCGCTTTGAAGGTGTTAGAGTCATCTGAGCAAGTTCGTGATGAACATCGCAACGAACAGCAGGAAAATCAATGCCATTATCAGCAAAAGCACGTCTCTCGCGAGTCTTCCCACCTTCAGCTTCTGTTCCCTCTCCATAACCTGAAAGTCGAGTGATTTGCTGCAGCTCTCGTATCCCATCTTTCCCTTAAACCGCACTTCCAGCTTATGCCTCCCCCTGTAGGTGCAGGAAAGGCAAAGCTGAACATCCCGTACTCGTTCGTGTCAGCCTTCCCAACTTCTCTGCCGTCTACATAAATTGAAACCTGGGCTTTCTCAAGAGGCAACCAAGATTTTTTCTCCTCGTCATAGTAGGTCAGCCACCCCTCAACAGTCACAACTTCATCCTCTGCCGGGGCTGCGTCAAGGAAGTGTGCCGAGATACGCGTTTTACGGGATGATGAATCTGAAGAAAACATACACTACCCCCACCAAAATAAATATGTGCTTCAAACCTGCCTCAATCCTCCCCTCCCCCATTTGACCGGCCATTATGCCAGAGAAGAAGGCTACGAGCAACGAAGTTTGCATGAAAGTGTCCTTTACAGCTTCGAGGTCTATTCTTCCAGTGAACTGTGTAACCTCTACAGATGCAAAAACGGTGAGCATGTTCTGAATCAGAATGTAGGCTGTGTACAGGAAAACGGCGAAAGCAAGATAGATTATTATTGTGTACATGCTCATCTGGGCCTTTATCCTGTCTCTAACCTCCACCTCCAGTTCTGAGTACATGGACGCTGTGTTCAGAGCATCTCTTATGCTCGGTGTTGATTCAATTGCCTTAACAAGCAGTGTAATGGCTTTAGCCACAATCTGGCTCCTGACTCTGCTCTCAACTTTTTCCAGGGCAGATGTGATAAGCTCACCCCACTCAACTTCCCTTTTGATCCTTCTTATCTCCCTCCCCAGGACTCCGAGCTCACTTTCCGAGAGATGTCTCAATGCCTCGACGACATTCAGTCCTGCTTCATTGAGAGAGGCAAGCTGCTTCATAAACTCTGGAAGCTCCCTCTCCATTCTCGAAAGCAGTCTGTTCTTGTACTCGATGAAAAGGATGGATGGGAAAATCACCACAGAGAGAGTTATGAAAATCAGCAGGTCGAGGTCTAGCTTGCCGTAAAAGTAAACAAACAATGCAACAGCCGGAACAATGAGGTAGAAGGAGAGAGCGCGGAGCGTGAGCAGATAGGGCTCCTCAGTAAAAGGCCTCTTCAGGAAATTCAGCAGCCTTTTTAACCTCATACTCCAAATGTTAATCTTGAATCCCGGTTCTCTTTCTGCAATCCTGAAGTATATGTCCCCCCACCCCTCTTTTTGTGCTCCGCAAAGCCTGCAGGTTCACTTGGCATAGAGGATTTAATCAGCCACATGAGGAGCAGTGAACCGAGAGGTATCGAAGTGAATATAACAGCTTTGAACATTTGCATCGCTCCTGAACCAATCATCTGGAAGACAACGAGAACTATCAGGAAAAACAGTGGGGCGACGATGAAAAGTGCAAGATATATCTCAGCATAAACCTGAAGGGTTTCAAAGAACAGAGTGTAGTATGTTTCCCTTTCGGTTAGCAGCTGCTCAGACTTCGCTCTAAGGTACTCAACAACATCCCCTCCACCTTCATAGACGTTGATGAAGTTTTCCAGAAACACCTTCAGCTTCTCCGAAGCGTCGTTTCGGAAACGTGCTTCATTGCCGTTATCATGTCGTAGCCAAATACCTCTACAAGAGTAACGATTTTGTCGAATTCCTTGCTTATTTCGCCAAAAATTTCCTTGTTTTCGGCTACGAACCGAAATATCGAAATTAGGGGCACACCCCCTTTCGCCATTCCCAGCATCATGTTCACGGCATGAGGGAGAGACGAGTCTATCTTGCCCCTTCTCATGTTGGTGATGTAGAATGGATACGAGAGAATCAGGTATCTTGTGAAGCCAAAGGCGAGAATGGCGAAACCAGCAATGAGAGCAAGTTCGAACTGCCAGTAGGGGACTGCAATGTTTCTGATGATTAAAAGCCCTCCGGGCTTTATCAGTTCCGATACAAGGAAGCCGAGAAGAATGCCCGGAATAACTGAGAGAAGGGGATAAAACAGGGCGATGGAAAGAAGCTCCGGTACGGTCATCCTTAGCCTTGCGCTTTCAATGGCGGAAGACAGCTCTGAGTACTTTGCCGGTTTTCTCATGTACCTCTTTCTGTAGAATCTCCTGAATGCCAGTGGACTGTAAAGACTCATAACCCTTCCTCCATTTTCGTCATGGCAAGTTCAGGATTGCGATAGTAGGCGTGGATGTACCTTGTAACCTCCTTGTAGTTTCTGATTCCCCTTTTCAGCATGAGTTCAAGATACCTCTTTCTATTTAGCATCTCCTCGTAAACCTCCTGAACACTAACACCCGAAAAATCAGCTATCTTTTCGAGTTTCTTCGGCATACTAATCTCAGCATGCCTGTCCTCCTTGGGGTCCCACTTAACAAACTGGTTCACCAGAAGGTTTTTGTCAACAGGATCTATGCCAAGGATTTCGTTTACCTCTTTCGTTCTCCTCAGCCTAGTGTTCCCCTTTACCCACATTGTCTGTACGAGTGCAACATCGAGAAACTGCAGCATGCTTCTCGGCACCTTCAGAGGCTCTGATTCGAGTCTGTACACCATCTGGTTGATGTCTCCAGCATGTAGTGTGGAGTAGCTCGCGTGGCCGGTGGACATTGCCTGGAAGAGTGTTTGTGCTTCTCTTCCCCTAACCTCACCCACAATGATGTAGTCGGGTCTCTGCCTCAATGCAGCCCTCAGAAGGTCGTACATATCAATCTCTCCCTCTCCTATCCCCGTCCTCGTAACCTCTGCGATCCAGTTTTCGTGGTAGAGCTTGATCTCCCTCGTATCTTCGATGGAGACAACCTTTGCGTCTGGAGGTATGAACATCATAATGGCGTTTAAAGTGGTCGTCTTTCCGCTTGCGGTCTCTCCGACAACGATGGCGGAGAACTTGTGTTCTATCGCCAGCCAGAGGTACGCAAGCACTCCTGAGGGGACAGTTCCCTTTTCTATCAAATCTACAGGTGTGAGTGGTTCAACCGTAAACTTCCTTATCGTAAAACTTGAACCGTGAGGTGTTACTTCGGTGCCAAAGGTCGCCTGCAACCTGCTACCATCAGGAAGTGTGGCATCGACAATAGGATTGGCCATTGAAATGTGCTTCCCACTCCTCTGTGTCAGCCTCAGAACCATTCTGTCGAGCTTTTCTTGGTCGAGAACGATATTCGTCTCAATGTTTCCGTACTTCTGGTGGTATATAAAAATGGGGATGTTGTAGCCATCACAGGAGATGTCCTCAACATTTGTGTCCTCCATCAGGGGGTCTATCAGACCATAGCCGAAAAAGTCGCGGAAAAGGTAGTACAGCATTCTCGAATAGAAGTTGTCAGTGAAGCTTATAGCGTACTCCTTGGCAAGCTTATCAACTGCTAGGACGAGTACCTCTCCCCTCTCTTCAATATCAACAGAAACGTCCTGCAGAACCAGAATTTTTTTCAGGTCGTCGTACAGAGCAGAGATTATTTCTGCCTCCTCAGGGCTAACTGTCGGCTCAAGAGCGTAATAGGTGTTTCTGAACTCATCCTCGTTTTCAAGGACTATGGCCTTGGTGAACGGCTCCTGTATCCAGTACTCCTCCACAACCCTGTTACCGCTACCGAATTCAGGTGTTTCAAGTAGGTCTTCACTCCTGATGTGTTTTTCAGTACCTCATAGTAATTTTTCGCCATTGTATAACTCTTATTAATTCTAAAATATATGGTTTTTCTTGCAAATTCACAAGTCGGGTAAATCCCATCTATAACTCGGGTTGCCCTTCACGTACTTCTCAACAAGCTTCTTTTCAAGGTCAACGTTGAACAGGTTGGCTATGGAGATTATCATGAACAGCACATCGACGAGCTCTTCTTCAACATTCTCGTTCTTTCTGACAGCCTCAGCCAGCTCGCCAACTTCCTCAAATAGTACTGCCAGCAAAAACAAGGGACCGCTCCGTGAGTCGGTCTCGTAGTTATTTCTCCTTTAAAAATTTTTTGAAAATCTCTTAGCTCCATAAAAAAATTACTGCTGGGGCTCTCGCCCCACACTTTTAGCCCATGTGTAAGCAAGGGTTCTGTAGAGGAGGTGGGCAAACTTTGAGTAGGGTGCGTAGGCAATGAGTGTGAACACCAGAACCAGATGTACGAGGTACATGTAGTACGCTGCCGCACTCCCTGCATATCTCAGCGCCTCAATGCCCACTCCCGTAAGACCAACAGCGAATATCGTGCCGAGGAAGAGCCAGTCGAAGTATGTGCCGTAACCTATTTTCTCGTCGCTGAATCTTGCCACAATTGCCCAGAGGGAGCCGGCTATCAGCAGCAAGGCTCCGAGGTTACCGAGAAGCTTTACAGGGTCTGATGGTGGTAAGGCAAGCTCCTCAACGCCAAAGCCATAGAGATAGATAATGTCCCCGAGAGTCGCAATGCCGAGAATTATGAAGCCCCAGAAAATCATGAAGTGGGCAAAATAGCGGTATTTTGCCGTGCCGCACTCTGCAAACCGTGAATGCTTCAGTATGTCTATTATCGACCAAAAGAGGCATTCAATGAACCTAGGGCTCGCCCTAACCACTTCCAGCTCTGCGTTTTCGCCGAGCTTGTATTCGTAAACCTTAGAGACCTCAGAATTTATTCCCGTCCAGAACCTGTAGGCTCCGATAGCCGCTACCAGCAGAGCCCACCCCCAACAGGAAGCCAGCTATCTCAACATGGAGGTGCGGAATGAAGTTTCCGATGACTATTTCTCCGCTGGGAATCTCAGGATTGAAGGCTGCAAGGTACGCCAGCGTTAGGATTATCGGGATGGCAAAGTAAACAACAATACCAGCGGGTTTTAGCAGTATTTTGGCAAAAAAGTTGGGAAATGCGAGCTCCTGAATGACCTTTGCCCTTACAGCTCCAAGAACCTCCCCCGGTTTCGCACCTCTAGGGCAGTACTCGCTGCAGTCATTGCACTGGTGGCATAGCCAGACATCCGCATCCTTAATCAGCTTGTCCTTCAAGCCCCACTGAGCCCATATCATCTCCTTCCTTGGGAATGGAGCCTCCTCTGGGCTCTGAGGGCATACAACGCTGCATGTGGCGCACTGGTAACATTTCTTAAGCGTCTTACCTCCAAATCCCACAACATCCCTAACAAACTGCGCATCGACCTCCATGGTCCACCTCAGAACCCTTATACGGGTTCGCACCAATCTCCATGATTTGGTTTACGAAGTTGTCTATGATTTCTGTAATCTTGTCCCACTCGTTTATAGAGATTTCCACTACCTGCACCCTCTCCTTCTCCAGCATGAGTCTCTCAAGTGTTTCCGCTACATTCTCCATCCTTCTGTTTGCAAGCTCACTTCCCCTGATGAAGTGGCACTGATAGTCTTCGCCGTACTTACATCCTACAAGCAGTATACCATCAATTCCCTTTGAAAGTGCATCAGCTATGAAAACTGTGTTGACTGATCCAAGGCATCTGACAGGAATTATTCTCGCCAGCGGACTCCACTTCTTTCCGTTCAGGGCAGCCATGTCCAGAGCAGGTAGAGCATCGTTCTCGCAGGCAAAGACTATGAAGCGGAACTTGTCCTCAGCTCCCTCGTCCCAGTTCGGGTCGGGGACGTAGATTGACTTGACTGCTGATGCCATCTGGTCGATGCTGTAGGTCTTGAAGCTGATGATTCTCTCTGGACAGGCACCAAAGCATATACCGCATCTCCTGCACCTCAGCGGATTGGGCATTGGAGTGCCCTTCTCATCCTCGTCAAGAGCACCGAATGGACATTCTTCTGTACACCTCTTACACTGCGTACAGCGCTGGAGGAAGAACTGCGGGTAGTCAATGTCCCCGGTTCTTGGGAAGGTCGTCTTACCCTCAGCTACAAGCTCAACTGCCTGAATGGCTTTCAAAGCTGCACCCTTCGCATCCTCAATGCATGATGCAATCTCCATTGGTGCTCTTACAGCACCTGCAGCGTATATTCCGAGCCTTCTGCTCTCATAGGGGAAGCAGATGTAGTTCGAATCGGGGAATCCGTACTTCAGAGTTGGAAGCTCAGGACCCTGCCTGTACTGGAGGTTGAGAATATGCCCAGCCTGTTTTATGACTTCAACCTCCTCCTCGCTCTTTATCAGATGAGGCTCTGCAATGTGCTTATACGGCACTGTCTTCTCGTCCGGAAACTCTTCCTTAACGGTATAGAGCCCTTTAAGCGTTGAGACCATTCCAGTTGCGAGAACAACCAAATCGGCTTTAATAGCAATGTCTTCCCCAAGCAGTGTGTTTGTAACGATTACCGTTAGCTTTCCTCCCTCTTCCTTGATTTCCTTGATGTCACCCTTGGTGAGGAAAATACCATCATCCTGCTGCATTTCCTTGTAGAAGTCCTCCCAAATACCCGGAGTTCTCATATCCTTGTATACTATGAAGGCATTTCCGTTGGTAAATTCCCTTACGTACTTGGCCTGCTTCAGGCTTACTAAGCAGCATACAGATGAGCAGTAGGGGAGGTGGTTCTCATCCCTCTGTCCAGCGCACTGGATGAACACGACATTTTTCGCCGCGCTTCCATCAGACTTTCTGACGATTTTGCCTTCCTTTGCCATCTCCTCGAATTCGAGGTTTGTCACGACATCAGCGAACTTCCCGTAACCCAGTTCCTCCAGCTTTGTTGCATCGTAGGGCTTCCAGCCGGTCGCAACAACAATTCCACCAGCCCTGAACTGCACTTTCTCCCCATCTTTGTTGAGGACTACGTCAAACATACCCGGCTGACCGCTTATTGAATCAATTTCGGCAGAAGTGTAAACCTCTATGTTTTCGTTGGCCTTAACTTCCTCAATCAGCTTGAAAACAGGGTTCTCCTCAATTCTCGTGTATGGTGGCTCAACTGGCAGGGTTTTATAGTACTTTGCAACCCATCCACCAAGTTCGGCCTCTTTCTCCACCAAATATGCCTTGTAACCTGCCTTTGCCACCTCAAGCGCCGCAGTTAGGCCAGTGACACCACCTCCAACGACCAGTATGTCCTTCGAGACCTCCTGTATGTACGGCTCAGGCATCTCAGCTTTCTGAGCCTTCGTGATTGCAATTCTGAGGTAGTCCTCAGCAAGTTCCTGAGCGTGTTCATCAATGTCATGGCTCCAGACGACTCCTTCTCTAAGACTTGCCCTCTCAACATACTTACCATCGAAGGTGAAAAGTGCCGTTTTCACACGGGGTGAGCATGCAGCGATGACGATAGCATCAAGCTCTGCGGCATCGCTTTTGAGCATCTCCACTCCTTCCTGCGAGCAGAGGTGCGGATGAACTTTGGCATCAATTCCAAACTCCTCTTTTGCAACGTTTTTCAGCCTTTCGATGTCTAGCTTATCGATATCACAACCGGTACAGATGTAAACACCAACCTTCTCCATCATTTTCACCTCCTTGCAAGCTGAATTGCCTTCAGCGCTGCCGCTGTCGCAGACTCATTGGCTGATGCAACCTCCATGGGCATCGCTGCAACACCTACAGGAATAATGCCGGGCTTTGGCTTTACGAAGCCGTACTCGTCGAGCTCAATTCCGGGTATCGGCTCAATTGCGGGCTGCATTCCCGTAGCAAGAACGACCATGTCAACTTCTTTCTTGCTCTTAACCCCGCTGAGCGTGTCTTCAGCAGTAACAACGAGTTTTTCGCCAACTTCCTCAACCTTCGCAACCTTACCTTTGATGAGTTCGATTTTTTCGTCAGTCTTAATTTTTGCAAAGAAGTCTTCATACCTCCCAAAGGCTCTGATGTCGATGTAGAAGATGTATATCTTCGCATCAGGATACTGCTCCCTAACGTACGTTGCCTGCTTCAAACTCGCCAGGCAGCAGACTGCGGAGCAGTACGGGAGGTGATTCTCATCCCTGCTGCCAGCACACTGGACAAATGCGATGCTTTCTATCGGCTTCCCGTCCATCGTCTGGATGACACCGCCTGTTGGCCCGTTTGGTGAAGCGAGTCTTTCCATCTCCATATTGGTTATGACGTTCTTGTATTTTCCATAACCGAGGTTGTCCAGCTTTGTTGCATCGTAGGGCTTCCAGCCGGTTGCAACAATAATGGATGAAACGTTCAGAGTCATTTCCTTTTCTTCTTCGTTGAGATCTATAGCGTTGTACTTGCACACAGCAATGCATTCCCCGCACTTGTCGCAGTACCTGTCATCTATGTAGTACTGGAAGGGCATAGCCATGATGTTCGGCAAATCTATTGCCTTCTTCTTCTTCAGTCCAAAGTTGTACTCGTCCGGAGCCTCAACCGGACAAACCTCCCTGCAAGCGCCGCATGCTGTGCAGTTCTCATTGACGTATCTCGCTTGATTTTCACTTTCACCGTAAAATTCCCTGGCTCTCCACTTATCTCCTGAACTTCAGCGTTAGTAAAGTACTTCAGTCTTGGTGTGCTCTTCATTCTCTTGAAGAGAATTTCAAGCCCGCAGAACGGTGGGCAAAGTTTTGGGAAGTACTTGTTCAGTTGAGACACTCTTCCACCAAGGTACGGATTCTTTTCCACGAGAATCACATCATATCCCGTTTCAGCAGCTTCTATAGCAGCAGTCAGTCCAGAAATTCCGCCCCCTATAACAAGTATTTCGCCAGCCATAGCTAACACCTGATTGCCTGTTTCAACCTCTGGCTTGGAAAGAAGTTAATAAATGTATCGAAATTAAGCCACATTCGAAATCCAGGATTTTTGGAAACCGAAAACATTTTTAAGATTAAATTGTTATTTAGTGTGTTGAGAGCCAAGCTTCTGTCATGGCAAGAGGGGGTGGGCAGCAAAACTTTTGAATTTGATGTTGATATCGAACCGAGAAGCTATGTAATTTCACGCATCAGTCAGCTCAGCCCCGTTATAGCCAGTGAAGACCTTACTGTGTGCAAGGGAGAGGTTGCAGTTGTTGGTGTCAAGCCTATTGAAATTCCTGAAAACACCGTTGTGAGTCCCGTAGCTGCAATAAGCCACGCAAATGGGTTCGTTGTCGATATTGTCGAGTGCGGGCCTCCCGGAATGGTTGAGGACGAGAAGTGCATAAATCATGCAGTATTCATCCCCACAAGGTCAGGAGACATAAAGGAGGGAGACTTAGTAGGAATACTGCGGATAAATTTTGTTAGAACCGGTTTGCTTTCCAGAGTAATACCATCAAAACCGAAGGTGGAAAAGAGAACTGTCAGGCGTCGCTGACCTGGGTAGATGGTGAAGTTTTCTACAGAGAAAAGGTCACGGGATCTTTTAGTGGATACTATGAGGGGGATAGCTGCACTCTAATTCCCATTGTTGCGAATGAAAGAGTGAAGGTTGAGAGAGGTGGGATTTCGACTGTAAAAATAGAGAGTGTAGACGTGAGAGGAGGAGGTATCATCACTCCCTACGGTCTGGCTGTAAACGCCTTTGCACAGCTTACCAATCTTGTCGGTGGAAGACCTAGGAAGTTCGAGGAGGATAGGGAATTCAATAAAGCCGTTTTGGTTGGGTTCAACAACGGAGTTGTGGAAAAAGGCGAAGTTTTGGGTCTCGTCTGCGTTACAAATGGCAGTGAAAAAGGTAACAGAAGAAAACTGCAGTTCTCTCAGAAGTCGGGTAAAGGAGTTGTAAAGACAATTAATGAATTCCAAAGCAAGCCTCTTAGAATAGGCAGGAAGGGAGAATGGAAACCTGCCATTTCCGCCGAGAACAGGAAGCTCAGAAGAGGTGTTGCTGAGATTATAAAAATAAGGCCAATTGAGGTTTCTGATTATGCAGTGGTTAATCCACTTGGCATCATGAGACAGGCTTACGGAACGATGATTGGTGGAGTTTCAAGGGAGCCGTGGAACTTGGAAGGCAGAAAGACTGTAGAAGAAGTGGTTTTTCTGCCGATAATGGACGGTGAAATTAAGGAAGATCAGCTCATCGGTGTTTTCAATGTTACAAGAGTTGCGGAAAGCAAGCTTTAATTTCCCTCTTTCTATTTTTAAGCTGTGAAGGTCTATCTCGGAGGGGAAGCTAAGGTAAAGATTCTGGAGGACATTGTGATAAAAACAAGAATTCCAAAGAGGTACAGGATAAAGGAGCTTGACAGGGAGCTTAGGCTGCGCAGGACGAAGATGGAGGCAAAGATAATGTCAACTGCAAGAAGGATCGGTGTGCCAACGCCCATCGTGCTGGATATAGAGGAGGATACCATTGTTATGGAGAGAATTCGCGGAAAGGCTGTCAAAGATGTGATGAGCGAGGAAGTTAGCAAGGAGGTAGGGAGAATGACTGCGAAGCTACACAGAGCTGGAATAATTCACGGAGACATAACCCCCATGAACCTCATTCTCAGCAACAGCAGGATATACTTCGTCGATTTTGGGCTGGCTTTCTTCGATAACAAGGTGGAGCCGATGGGTGTTGACGTGCACGTTTACTTCGAATCGCTGAAGGCGAGCTTTGAGAACTGGGAAGAGCTTAGGGACGCCTTTATTGAAGGCTATCTTGCGGAAGGGGGGAGTGAGGAAGTAATAGAGAGGGCAAAGGAGATAGAGGAGAGAGGGAGGTATGTTGAGAGGGTAAGTTTGAGTTGAGTTAAGCTTAACAAGTGAAAAACAGCATAAACGAAACGTTTTATTACTCTCTGTTAACAAGCTTTATGCCAGTCCTGATAGTTTATGGCCCCAAGCTGGATGTGGATAAGAAGAGAGAGTTTGTTGAGAAATTAACAGAGGTTGCTGCCGAGGTTTACGGCATGGATAAAAACGCAATAACGATTTTGATTCACGAGCCACCTGCAGAGAATGTAGGGGTAGGCGGGAAGCTTATTGCAGACAGAGAGCGAGAATGAACACCTTTGGCTATTTTTTGAGAGTCACTACCTGGGGGGAGAGCCACGGCAAAGCAGTGGGCTGTGTTATAGACAGCTTTCCTTCTGGTCTGAAGGTTGATGAGGATTTCATCCAGAGGGAGATGGAGAGGAGGAGGCCAGGCGGGAAGTTTGCTTCGAAGAGAAAGGAGACTGACAAAGTTGAGATTCTTTCGGGTGTTTTTGAAGGCATAACGACTGGAACGCCTATATCGATGCTGATATGGAACGTTGATGCGGATTCCAGTGCCTACGAAAGCCTAAAGACGGTATTCAGACCAGGGCATGCTGATTTCACATACTGGACAAAATTTGGTGTGAGAGATTGGAGAGGTGGTGGGAGGGCATCAGGAAGAGAAACGGCAGCAAGGGTAGCAGCTGGGGGCAATGGCAAAACTTCTGCTCAGGAGATATGGCATTAAAGTGATGGGATACGCTAAAGAAATTGCCGGTGTGAGATGTGAGGTTGATGATCCCGAGAAGGCCTTTGAAAGGGCTGAGAAAAGTCCTCTGAAAATCCCCGACAGGGATGCAGAGAGAGAGGCTGAGCAGAGGTTGAAGCAGGCAATGAGCGATGGAGATAGCGTTGGTGGTGTGGTGGAGGTTGTCGCAAAAAACGTCCCAGCTGGTTTGGGCGAGCCTGTTTTCGGAAAACTCGACGCTTACTTGGCTTATGCTGTTATGGGCATTCCAGCAGTAAAGGGTGTTGAAATCAGTGCTGGATTTGAAGCTGCAAAAAAGAGGGGGAGCGAGAACAATGATCCGATAATACTGAGAGACGGCAAAATATCGTTCGAAACGAACAACGCTGGAGGAATTCTCGGAGGAATTTCGAATGGAGAGGATATAGTTCTCAGAGCTGCAGTTAAACCCACACCATCAATTTCTAAAAAGCAGAGAACCGTTGATTACGAAAGGATGGAGGAAGTGGAAATAAGTGTAAAGGGCAGGCACGACCCCTGCATAGTCCCAAGAGCCGTGCCGGTGGTAGAGGCCATGGTGGCTTTGGTTATAGCTGACTGTATGCTTATGCAGGGTCTGATACCGAGGAGACTGTCGTAGTAAAAGACCAAATTAAAAAATAAAAAATGTAAGCCAAATCACTCGTAAACCTTCTCCCACTCCTT